>ERZ779874.825-NODE-825-length-33735-cov-25.828029_pt1 | contig 33735 bp, 25 predicted proteins | sample MGYA00511031_ERZ779874 | MGnify/ENA primary metagenome ERZ779874 (study PRJEB29588, sample SAMEA2156850) | human gut metagenome | biome: human gut; feature: human-associated habitat; material: faeces | place: Denmark | collected 2008/2010 ...
CAAAGCCCCTGCTCATGGTCACCGTTCACACCGAACGCAGTTCCTGCCCCTGTTTTGCAGCGGCGTTGTCCGGCTCGCCCACAGAAAGTGTGAGGTCATGGCGCAGTATCTCGTTCAGACGGCTTATGTAAGATTCAAGGTACAGTATGAAGAAAGCCGGACGCAGTGCGGACACTACAACCTGCTTCTTTCAAGCACAAGAATAACACTTTGCGGTTGTGCAGTCAACAACCAAAAACAAATTTTGGAAGATTGAACAACTACATAAGATTTTATTTGTGAAAAAGAAAAATACCGCCCACGCAGCGCAGCGATGATTTTGTCGGGTGAATCGGCGGCAAAATAGATCGGATGTGTTGCGGGGCGGTAAAAATCTTCATGGGGAATAAATCCTCGCCGCTCTGTACTTTTCTACAAAATTGGTGGGATTTGCGATAAAGGGTATCATGGATTGCAGCGAGCGTCAAGATGGTTTTGCAAATTTTATTGCAGTAAAGCGGTGATAGTAGGACTTATATTTAACACACGGCAAGAAACAATTTCCGTTTCGCACATTGTAATGTTCGCAGAAAAAACTTATAATGCTTTTGAACCTGTAGGACACACAAAACGCGGAAAAGAGAGGGAATCATGAGAAAACTGTTCCTTTTGGAAGATGATCTGAGCCTGATCAGTGGGCTGACCTTTGCATTCAAGAAACAGGGCTTTGCACTGGATACAGCCCGGACGCTGGCAGAAGCCGAGGTGCTGTGGTCAGACAGAAAATATGACCTGCTGGTGCTGGATGTTTCCCTGCCGGATGGCTCTGGCTTCGATTTCTGCCAGAAGGTGCGGCGCACATCCAACGTGCCGATTCTGTTCCTGACTGCTTCGGATGAGGAAATGAATATCATCATGGGACTGGAACTGGGCGGGGATGATTACCTGACCAAGCCGTTCAAGCTGGGTGTCCTGTTGTCGCGGGTCAATGCACTGCTTCGCCGTGCAAATGCGTCCAGCGCAGGAGAACCCGTACTGGAATCGGGCAGCATCACCGTCCGGCTGTTGCAGGGGCAGGCATACAAAAACGGAATCTTGCTGGAACTGACCGGCGCAGAGTACAAGCTGCTCTGCTTCTTTATGCAGCATCCGAATGCCGTGCTATCCAAGGAACAAATTCTGGATGCACTGTGGGACTGCGATGGGGATTACATTGACAGCAGTGCCTTAACAGTGTATATCCGGCGGCTGCGGATGAAGATTGAGGACGACCCCGGCAAACCGCAGATGCTGCTGACTGTCCGCGGCATGGGCTATAAATGGAATGGGTAAAGGTGCCGTATGAAAGTATTCGCAAACCGGGAGATCCGGATTTTGTTCCAAGCCGTGCTGGCGGTCTGGGCGGTGGCATTGGCTCTCACGCAGGGCATCGTATGGCATACGACGCACGCATTCTCTTTCGCATTACTGTTGGTTTTTCTGCTTCTGGGCGGCTGTCTCTGGGGCGTGCTTTTTCGCTATTTCCAAAGGCAGAGCGCGCTTCTGGAACAGGCAGTCCAGCAAATCCAAAGCTGTCTGGATGGCAACCCGGATGCACGACTGGACTGCGACCGGGAGGGAGAACTTTACCGTCTGTTTCACTCCGTTAATGCATTGGCGGCAGTTCTGAGCGCACACGCAGACAACGAGCAACGGGAGAAGCGTTTTTTGAAAAATACCATTGCAGATATTTCGCACCAGCTCAAAACACCGCTGGCGGCGTTGAATATCTACAACGGTCTGCTTCAGGACGAAGCTGTTTCGCCGTCGGAGGTCAAAGAGTTTGCAGACCTGTCCGAACAGGAGTTGGACCGCATCGAAACGCTGGTGCAGAATCTGCTCAAAATCACCCGGCTGGATGCCGGTTCGGTCGTCTTGGAGAAGAAAAACGAAAATGTTGCTGAAATGGTGCAGGACATCGCGCGGCAGTATAACTATCGTGCAGAGCAGGAACAGAAAAAGCTTGTTCTGTCCGGCTCAGAGGCGGTTACACTTTGGTGCGACCGTGACTGGATGCAGGAAGCTGTGGACAATCTTGTAAAGAATGCCCTTGACCACACAAAGAGCGGAGATACGATTCAGGTAGAGTGGAATGCACTGCCGTCCATGGTTCAGATCAAAGTGCGCGACAACGGCAGCGGCATCCACCCGGAAGATTTGTACCATATCTTCAAACGGTTTTATCGCAGCCGCTTTTCACAGGATACACAGGGCATCGGGCTGGGTCTGCCGCTGGCAAAAGCCGTTGTGGAAGCCCATCACGGCACCATTGAAGTAGACAGCGAGCTGGGAAAGGGCACGACCTTTACTCTGAATTTTCCGATTCCTACAAAATTGTAGGCTGAGTGTAGGCTTGCAGTAAGGTTGACGTGTTATCCTTTTCTGCACAGACAGAGATAATCCGTCTGAATCGAAGGAACCTGCAAAGTGAGGGATACACTATGGAACTATTAGAAGTCAACCATCTCTGCAAGACCTACGGCAGCGGAGAAACCGCTGTCCATGCGCTGAAAGATGTTAGCTTTTCAGTGCCGAAAGGCGAATATGTGGCGGTCGTTGGCGAATCCGGCTCCGGCAAAAGCACCCTGCTCAACCTGATTGGCGGACTGGATACGCCGACTTCCGGCAAGGTGCTGATTGATGGCAAGGATGTTTTTGCCATGAAAGACCGGGAGCTGACGATCTTCCGCCGCCGCAATATCGGTTTTATCTTTCAGGCATTCAACCTCATCCCGGAACTGACCGTAGAACAGAACATCCTGTTCCCGGTGCTGCTGGACTACCAAAAGCCGGACAGGGCATATCTGGAAGAACTGCTGACCGTGCTGAATCTGAAAGACCGTCGGAAGCATCTGCCAAGCCAGCTTTCCGGTGGGCAGCAGCAACGGGTAGCCATTGGCCGCGCCCTGATGACCCGCCCTTCCCTGATTTTGGCGGATGAGCCGACCGGCAATCTGGACACCCAGAACACCAGCGAGGTCATTGCCCTGCTAAAAGAAACATCCCGGAAATACGAGCAGACCATCCTGATGATCACCCACAACCGCAGCATTGCGCAGACGGCAGACCGGGTGTTGCAGGTATCGGACGGCTGCCTGACCGATTTTGGGAGGTGCCGGGAATGAGCAGCACAGAAATGAAAAGCTATCTGAGCCTGATCCCGATTTCTGCCAAGGTACGCAGACGGCAGAACCGCATGACGATTTTGTGCATCGTCCTTGCGGTGTTTCTGGTCACGGCGGTGTTCAGTATGGCAGATATGGCGATTCGGATGGAAACCTCAAACCAGCTGAACAAAAACGGAAACTGGCATATCATGGTAAAGGACATCTCCCCTGAAACAGCCGCAGAGCTTGCCGCACAGGAGGATGTTGCTGCATTTTCGGCGTATAGCGACATCAACGCTTCCCTTACGGAAAACTACTTTGCCGGAGATAAACGTGCCGCACTGGTAGGAGCAGATGATGCAATCCTTCAAATCTTTCCGGGAATGCAGTGTAGCACTGCCCCGGCGGATGGCGAAGTGCTCGTGACAGCAAACATCCGGGATTGGCTGGATGTTACGGTCGGTACAGCGATTCCGCTGACGCTCCCGGATGGACAGACCATTTCGCTTACTGTCGCAGGTTTCAATGAGGATACCTCCGATGCGAACCAGTATGATGCTGTTGTGCTGGTGATGAACCGCAGTACATTTTCTCAGATTGCCGCACAGGTAGAAGAATCCTTTGAAACACAGTATTTCATCCAGTTCAAGCCACGTACCAATTTGCGGCAGTCCATTGTGAACATCGAAAACAAGTACGGAATTTCAGAAGAAAAAATCTCCGAAAATACTTACCTGATGGCGTTGAACGCAAGCAGCAACAACGATTATATTGTAGGCTTATATGCGGTAGCGGCTGTGTTGGCTGGCATGGTCGTCCTTGCCGGAATTTTTATGATCACAGGCAGCATCAACAGCAATGTAGCGCAGCGTACCAGCTATTATGGAATGCTGCGTTGTCTTGGGGCAGGAAAAAATCAGGTTCGGATGCTTGTCCGGCTGGAAGCTCTTTTCTGGTGTAAAACTGCTGTTCCAGCAGGATGTGTGCTGGGAATCGTTTCCACATGGGGATTGTGTTCCTTTCTGCGTGGATTTATCGGCGAGGAGTTCAGCTCTTTACCAGTGCTTGGCATCAGCCCGGTCGGTATTATCTGTGGTTCCGCGCTGGGACTTATCACGGTTTGGTTCGCGGCATCTTCTCCGGCACGGCGGGCGGCAAAAGCTTCTCCGATCACAGCAGCAACTGGGAATGCGGTGGAAAATGCAGCGGATTCTCCGTGTCATGCTCGGTTGTTTGGAAGTCGTGCAGAGCTTTCTTTGGGCGTGAGCCATGCAACCTCGTCCAAAAAGAACTTGCTTCTGATGACAGGTTCCTTTGCGTTAAGCATTCTCCTGTTTTTGAGCTTTTCGGTTTTGCTTCGATGGGTTGGATTTGCGCTGAATCCGTTGCAGCCCTACACACCGGACTTATCGGTGGCTGAAACATCCGGGCAAAATGTCCTTGACCCGGTGCTGGTGGAGCAGCTGGAAGCTCTGCCGGAAGTCAAACACGCATTCGGGCGGATGTATTGCCCGCTCCCGGCGGAATATCAGGGAAAACAGGGGTCCATCGACCTGATTTCATACGATACGATACAGTTTGGCTGGGCGAAAAAAGACCTGATTGGCGGAACCCTTCCGCAGGAGCCGGAGGATGGCACATACCCTGTGCTGACGGTATTCGACAAAAGCAACTCCCTGACCGTGGGTGATACCATTCAGCTGGAGGATGCAAAGCTCACAGTCGTGGGTGTATTGAACGACAGCCCGTTCAGTAGTACCGATTCCCCGATTGTTATCTGCACCGAAGAAACCTTCCATCAGCTGACCGGGCAAAACCGCTATGCGGTGATCGATATTCAACTAAAAGATACCACAGCAGACGCAGCCATTGCACAAATACACACCCTGCTGAGCGACACGTTAAACAAGCAGGTTGTTTTTTCCAACCGAATCGAAGGAAATCGGATGATACAAAGCACCTACTGGGCGTTCCATCTGGTGGTCTATGCGTTTCTCATCGTGATTGCAGGAATCACCATTCTGAACATCGTCAACAGCATTTCCATGAGCGTGTCGGCACGAATGAAGCAGTATGGTATCCTGCGTGCCATCGGGATGGATGATGCACAGCTGAAACGCATGATCTCTGCCGAAGCTGGCACCTATGCGGTGTCCGGTCTTGTGGTGGGCATTGCGCTGGGTCTTGTGCTGAATCGGAAGCTGTATATCCTGCTCATCACCCATTATTTCGGTGCAGCGTGGCAGATGCCGTGGGGCTGTCTTGCCGTGATTGTCGTAGTCGTGCTGGCGGCTGTGGTGCTGGCAGTATATAACCCGGTCAGGCGAATCCTCATGCAGCCCATTACTGCAACCATCAGTGAATTATAAGCCAGAACAACAGATGCCCACCAGCTTATGGCGAAAACCATAGGTCGGTGGGTATCTGATTTACGAAAAGAATGAAATGCTGTTCGCTGATTTTCCCATTGCAAACCGTTGTAAAATATGGTATTTGTCATATGCTCACATCCTTTCTTGATTTTTCCTGTTGCCTCGTGTACTCCATTTGAATACACTTTCCGGAGAGAAAAAAGAGCCCGGAGAACCTTACCGATTTGGTAAGGTCCTCCGGGCTCTTTCTATATTTTCTCTGTTTTATCCGGGCGTAAGGGTACACTTTCCCCGCAAATCTTGATGTAAATTCAATAAAAATCAAATACTGCGCGTAATATCGTCAATCATGCGGTGATCTAAATAATAAAAGAAACCGCGCACATCAAATATCACTGATTGGTTTTCAACTTGTTCTGAAAAAACTTCGTGTTATACAGTTTCAGTGCTGCGGGAACATCCAACTGATTTTTGCAGAATCCCAGCGTCTTTTCACAGTTGTGACCCATATCTGCAATCAGCAACAATCCGGAAACAAAGGCGGCCATATCACTGTTAAGGAACAGCAGCGGATCGGCCATCTCCTGTGGGGTGGCAAGGCGGCCTGCGCCGCCGTTTTCTTTGACAAGATTATCCTGCCCGCCGGCCATTTTCTCAAATTCTTTTTTCATGCCGGTGTCGGTGGAGCCCGGCAGCAATGCATTCACACGGATCCCGCGCTTTCCAAGCTCCACGGCTTTCAGCGAGGTATAGTAGTTCATGGCACGCTTGGAGAGGGTGTAGGCCATAACACCCACGCCATCCTTAGGAGAAACTGACTTCATAAATGCAACCATTTCATCCCACGTCTTGCAGTCCATAACTTTCACATACTCTTTGCGCCATTTTTCCCACATCAGACCACCACAGCTTGTCACATAGGCAATGCTGCCGCCGGACGGAATGCGTTTTTCCAAATATGTATCGGTCATGTACTTGTTTGCTATAAAATTCACTGTGAACGTCAGCCAGTAACTTGTCCGCGCCCCGGACAGACCCGCCACACCGAAGAACCGGTCAATCACCTGCGGCAAAACGCCAAAGGCAGCATCAATGCTCCCTTTATCGGACAAGTCTGTTTCAACAAAGGCTGACAAGCCCTCTATATCTGCTTTATTGCGATCCAGTGCGTATACCTGTGCGCCCAGTGCCACCAGTTTTTCACACAGTGCTTTGCCGATGCCGCTGGCGGCACCCGTTACAACGCAGACCTTATTTTGATAATCTTCCAGCATGGATTTGTTCCTTTCTCAATGAAACTTCGCGGCGGCCAACGACAGTGTTCCATAGCCCTTCATGCGGAAATAAATGGCACTGATTCCATCAGGGATTGCCAGTTCCGTTGTCTGCCATGTCCACTCGTTCCCTCTTGCCGCTGAAACCGTGCCTATCGGCTCACCATCCGCAGTGAGGAGTACGTCAAAGCCGCCATAATAGCACATACCACGCGTCTTGACCGATACTTTCGTGACATTCTGAAAATTCAGATATTTGAATCCAACTACCGTACCGGGAGTTAAATTGCAGATATAGGCTTCCGGTTTACTTTCACTTTCCGGCATGACATCCGCGCCGTCCTGCGTGATGTACGGGAACGGATTCTGCCCGGCCTCGGCATTGACCTGCGGCGGCTGCGTCATATACAGGTTACAGGCGGCATAGGCGGGCAGTTCACGCAATTCGACAGCCGGCAAGGGAGTGCCGTTCGGTCCGCTTGTTGTGATTTCCACCTGCGGGATACGCCCGTCCGGCAAAATTTCAATCGGTTCCACCATGCCTTGACGGCAGAACAGGCTGCTGTTCGTGTGGCGATGGTAAAACACATACCAGCGCCCATTTATCTGCTCGATACTGCCGTGGTTGTTGCCCGTAAAATACCGCGCCGTGTCACACAAGCCTAAATCGGCATTATCTACCAGCGTGCCGCCATAAACAAAGCCGCGGCAGGGGCTGTCACTGACAGCATAGCACAGTTCATGGCTCAACTCGGACGAGTAGATAAAATAGTACTTATCCCCCACTTTGCGGATGCTGCTTGCCTCGAAAAATGCGTGTCCCTCAAAGCCCGTTCCTTTTGCAGTCTGGGCACCGGGTACAACAGCCGGATAGGTTTGCTCAACAGTCAGCATATCGGACGCAAGGCGATAACAGAGCGCCCCTGTGCGACCCGGCATCATCGGCGGGCAGAAGCCGCTGTATAGCCATGTGGTTTCCCCCTCGGTCAGCACACCGGGGTCAAATTGCTGCTCATCACCGGGGCGTGCGCCCAAAGTCGTGCCATCCGGGTAATGAACATCCCCGTAATAGGTATATTTCCCTGCGGGGGTATCACAGACAGCCACCGAGATGGCAGAGGTTTCGTTCAGCGCATAATAGAGGTAGTAGCGTCCATCCGGACCGCAGGTCACATCGGGGGCGTACAGGCACTGGCGGCCATCCTCATTATGGGCAGCTTCGGCGCGGGTGTAGATGATGCCCTCGTACTGCCAATCAGTCAAGTCATCCACCGGGGCTGACCAGCATACATAGTCGTTCTGGCAAAAAGCATAGCCGGCAAAGCGGTCATGGCTGCCGTAGATATAGACACGTTTGCCAAACACATGCGGTTCACCGTCCGGCACATACTCCCAGCTTGGGAGATACGGGTTCATTCCGTGATTTTTCATGATTTTCTCCTTATTCAGCGCTCAAATGCAGGATTGCCGGAGCGCAGCCGTCGGCAGTAAAGGTCACAGTCACCGGTCCGGTCTTTTCCGTGCTGCGCAGGACAGCCTGTAAATGACCCTGCCAGCTCTTATGGTGGTGTTGGTCGTAATGCTCAGCATTTTTATAGGCGGCGCTGCCGTAGCCTTGCAAAGATGCCGCACCGACCACCTCGATTTTCACATCATAGTCGGGCAGCAGTTTGACGGTGCCGTTTTTATCTGTTACATAAACATCCGCAAAGCAGAAATCCTGTCCGCCCGCGCGCAAAATGTTCTTATCGGTCTTGACGGTCAGCACGGTTTCGGCATCGGCTGTGCGCACCGAAGTGCGGTAGATTTCCTGTCCATCCGCATCATAGCCAACACCCACGAGTTCACCCGGTTCATAAATGCAGGGAATCTTGGCAAAGTAGTCTTTCACCTGTGCCTTGCCCGCGCTCTTGCCGTTGATAAAAATTTCCACACTGTCGGCATCCGTGTAGGCATCTACAAAAGTCCGTTTTCCCTCATATCCTTCATAAGTCCAGCCGTCTACCGTATCGGTCCAGCGGTAACTTGTGGCAATAGGGGGCTTTCCGTTATGAACAGGCGGCTGGCTGGCAAGGTACAGCGCGTGTACAGGCTTGTCTAAAAAGCCGCCCCAAATAAACTCATAACGATGCAGCGACGGCTCTGCCTGTCCAGTCAAATCCAGCACGCCGCCGTGGTTTGTGACCCACGGGTAGCTTTTGTGTTCCTCGTTTTCCTCATAGTGCAGGTCGCAGCAGTTGATTTCACCCAAGTGAGATTGCAATGTCCAGACAAAATCGCCGATCAAGTAGGGGTGTGTCTTGGCAAACTTCATCGTATCCGGCAGCATGGTATGGCGGGTTTCGGTACCCAGCAGTACACGTTCCGGGTGGAGTTTGTGCAATACCTCATACCGATCCTCATAGTAGTTATACCCGGCAATATCCAAATAAGGGTAAAGGTTTTTTGTGGCATCTTCATCCATGCGGATGTAGGTTTCCGGGTAAACCTGCCCTTTCTCGTTGTCAGGCAGATTGTTGACTGCGCTGCGGAAGATGGACGCATAGTGCATCCAATCCGCCTTTTGCCGTTCAGGGTCATCGCGCATCCATTCGTCCTCATCGGTTGTCAGATAAGGCGTACCGTCCAGATATTCCCGCAGCCAATGTACGCTGGGGCATAAAGTGGTCGGACGGGTCGTATCCAGCGCATGGATGGCATCTACAATTTCCTTGCCGACGCGCACGCCCTTTACACCGCCGGCCTCCGGGATCTCGTTGCCGATGGAGTAAATCACCACACTGGGATGATTGTAGGCATCCTGCACCATTGCGGCTGTATCGACCTTAAAGTCCTGCATAAAATATCGGTTATAAGGGGAATTGGGGGACTTCATACGATACCAATAGTCAAACGCCTCATCCATCACATAAAGACCCACTTCATCGCAAGCTTTCATAAGACTGCGGCTCATCGGGTGGTGGGCGCTGCGGATTGCGTTGAACCCGGCCTTTTTGATATTGCGGGCGCGGTGCAGTTCGGTGGCATCATTGTTGATAACGCCGATAACGCCCATATCATTATGGATGCAGCCACCGCGCAAAAACGTCGGTTCCCCATTGATAAGCAATCCACGTGCGGGGTCAATTTCAATTACACGCAGACCAAACGATTCCGTGACCGTGTCAACTGCTTTTCCGCCGCTGTACAGGGTGACTTCGGCAAGATACAGATTCGGATGTTCGGCGTTCCAGAGCTTTGCGTTCGGAATTTCCAGTTCGACCACAGCATGTCCGTCTGCAACAGCCGCTTTGGCGCAAACCACTTCCTTCCCGTTTTTCTCGGCGATTCGCACCTCGGCACAGTCACCGCCGTGGGTCATTACCTCGACCCGCACGCAAGCGGGTGCGACAGACAACGTTGTGACACGCACGCCATATCGTTGCATATAGGCGTCCTCACCCACCAGCAGATGCACCGGGCGGTAAATACCGCCGCCCGTGTACCAACGATTATGACCGTCCTGCGGCACATGGGCGGTGACTTCAATTGTATTGTCGCCTTCGCGCAGAAGTCCATCCAGTTCCACCGTAAATGGCGTGTACCCGTAAGCTTTTTCGGCGGCGGGGCGGTCATTCACTGTCACCGTCGTCATGCAGTATACGCCCTCAAATTCCAGTACAAGGTGCTTATTTATAAGTTCCGACGTGATGTGCAGATTCTTTGTATAGGTATAATCGTTGCCGCGCCAGCCTGCCAGCAGAAACCATGTAAACCCCGGCTCAGTATTGCGCGGAGTGTTGAGCATGGCGTCATGCGGCAGGGTCACATCAAAATCGCGGCCATCGGGGCAGCTAAAATGCCAGCCGGTGTTAAAATCCAATCTTTGCATTGTCAATTTACCTTTACATGATTTTTGTGTCAGCTACAAAGCTGCGATTTTTGCCATCGGGATAAGCATCTCCCACAATCATGAACTCCGCTTTCCCGCGAATATCCTCAGAGGATGCCCCGACCATCAGCTCGACTTTCCCGTGTTCGACTTTCCAACGCATATCGGCATCCAGAAAAGCCAGTTGGCTCATTGGCAGGGAAAGACAGACCGTTTTTTCTTCACCCGGCTGCAGATTCACTTTGGCAAATCCCACCAGTTCTTTAACGGGACGTACCATGCTTGCCGCCACATCATGCACATAAAACTGCACGATTTCTGTGCCGGCTTTATTTCCTGCGTTGCGCACATGCAGCCGCCCTTTCAGTACACCGTCGGCCTGAATAGCATCTTTTTCCAACCGCAATGTATCATACTCGTATTTTGTATAACTCAGTCCATGACCAAAGCAGTAGCGCGGCGTGTGCGCTCCATCGATATAGGCGTTTTTCGGCGTGCCGCCTGTCATACTGTAACAGGTATTTGTCGGGTGGTTGTAGTACACAGGAATCTGCCCCTCATGGCGTGCCACGGTACAGGGCAGCTTGCCGCAGGGATTCGCCGTTCCGGTCAGCAGCGCGGCAATGGCTTCACCGCCCTGCGCACCGGGAGCCCATGCCTCCAGTATCGCGTTGCATACGCGGTCTGCCGTATCGCTGCTGATGGGGTGACCGTCAAAGTGAACGCCGACAACCGGCTTGTGCAGCGATTCCAATTTTTCTAGAAAGCGTTCCTGACAGACCGGCAGTCCAATGTGCATGGCATCAATACCCTCGCCCGTTGTGCAGGACGCATTCCAGCCATAATGACCGCCCAAAGTGCAAATCACCAAATCGGCATCTTTTGCGATCTGCAGTGCCGCATCATGACCGCTTTCCTCATTGCCGGCATAGGGGTATCCCTGTGCATACAGAAACTCTGTATGCGGGGCAGCAAGGCGCAATGCCCCCAGCATACTATACGCATCGGGATAGCAGCGCCGTGCCAGCGGCTCGACACCGGGGTTTTCCATAACGACTTCGCTTCCCGGATATGTCTTTTGCACCGCATTTTCTGCAGCCGGAGAATCCGTATCGGCCTGGATGCCGGCCATGCTCATCTTAACGCCCAGCGTATTTTCTTTCATGGCCAGTGCCGAATATCCGCCGAATAAGGCACGGACACTGTCAGCGTGCCAGCCGATAACAGCCACCTTTTTTACGCTCTTTGCCAGTGGCAGGACACCGTCGTTTTTCAGCAGGATCATTGACTCCTGCGCAATTTTGCGGTTCAGCGCCGTATCTGCGGGAGTGATTTCCGCCTGTACATTTTCAGCGGGGAAGGGGTTTTCAAACAGACCCAAACGGAATTTCATCGTCAGAATACGCAGCACCGCTTCGTCCAGCAGCGATTCCTGCACAACACCGCTGCGAATGTTTTCTTTCAGTTCATCGTTATAAGCCGCAATGGTCGGAAGTTCTTGATCCATACCCGCTTCCAGCGCAAGGCGGCCTGCATCGGCAGGACTCTCAGCCAGATGATAAATCGATTCCAGCTGTTCCACAGCACTGTAATCCGACACAGTTACACCGTTAAAGCCCATCTCACCGCGCAGCAGATCACGCAGAATTGCCTTACTGCCTGCCGGGACCTGCCCATCAATGGCAGCATAGGAGTTCATTACGCTGTCAAGTTTTCCATCTGTAATGGCTGCCTGAAACGGCTTGGCATAAACTTCACGCAGTTCACGCGGGGAAACGACTGCCTGTGCCGTATGGATTCCGCCCTGTCCTGCCATAAACCCAAGAAAATGTTTGCTGCAGGCACTCATACGATGTTTATCCTGTAAGCCTTTCACATAGGCTGTCCCCATCGCAGCGGCAAGGGTCGGATCCTCACCGTAGGTTTCTCCCATACGACCAAAGCGCGGGTCACGGCAGATATCGAACACAGGAGCCAGCGCATGACTGATTCCCATAGCGCGTCCCTGTCGGGCAATGCAGGCTGCCATTTTCTGCTGCTGCTCCGGGTCCCATGTGGAAGCCTGCCCCAGCCCGCAGGGAAAAGAAGTCGCCGCTGTCACCATCACACCCGTTAATGTCTCGATATGGAAAATTGCGGGGATATGATGTTTGCCGGACTCCATGATTTGTTTCTGCAGCCTTGTAATAAGTCCCGCTACGCTGCCCACATCGTCCAGCATAGTCGCAATCAAAATGCAAACCTGACCGACACCGTAGGGGTTCTGCTTCTCCACCGATTTGCCAAGGAAAGAATCAATGGCATTGTAGCATTGAATCTGACCAAATTTTTCATCCAAATTCATCCGTGCCAGCAGGTCACTTGCACGTTCTTCCGGGGAAAGACTGCTATCTTGGTATTTCTGCATCATCGTATTTCCTTTACTCGTAATCTTCCAGTTTCCAGCTGTCCCGCCATTCAATCTTCACAGTATCGCCGTCAAAAAGGATGGGAAGCCAAACGTAGTCGGCATTGCGCGTATCCTCTTGCGGCAAATTGGCAAGCAGCGCCCAATCCGCAGGCGTTTTCTCCACGTCCGGATCAAAGAGTCTGTCGTAAAGCGGACCATAATGCGTGTAGTCGTAATCCGGTGCATTCGGCATCCAGCGGTCGGCACAGGCAATGTACAAGTCCTTTTTGTTCGGAACCTTGAATACCGACGAAATCTGGCTGTGAAAGCTCGTTTTTGTCTTGTCACCAATATGCGGGTCACCCTGTACCGTATAAGGACCGTGCCATGTATCAGCCATGGCTGCCTCTGACGGATTCGGGAAATACCCGGTTGTGCCGGAAGTCAACAAATAGTGTTTTCCATGCCGTATAAAATGAGCCGTAGCCTCCCGCACATGGGGCGGTCCTTTGTGGGGAAAATGCGTGGAGTAATAGCCGGTCACATCGGTGTAATCCTCCGTCAAATCGGCGATGATCGTCTCAGAATGTACGCGTTCAAAGAAATAATACGCTTTTCCGTCCGGTGCTACAGCCAAGTCAAAGTCACCCGCACTCATACCAAGTGGGCGCAGTTTTTCCCTCACAATGGTATACGGACCAAAGAAGGAGTCTGCCGTAAGCACTGTTTCGGTCTGCGTCTGGTCTTTCTCCATAATTTTCAGCCAACAGACATATTTTTGGGTCCGTGCATTATAAATGATGTGCGGACGATCCATCATAGAAGTGGGGTGCAGCGAACTGTTCGGGTCATCCGTCACGGGCGGGATGAGCAGACCTCGATCCTCCCAGTTATACAAATCTGTAGATGCGTAATAACGAACGCCCCAGTGCCAGATGCCCGCAGCCTTGTCCGTTTTTTCCTTGTTTTCGCCGTACCAGTAGTACACACCATCGAGATAAATCAGTGAGCCGCCATGTGCTTGAATGCGGTTCCCATTTGTATCCAGCCACACTTGACCGGGATAAAATGCATCGTACATTACTCATATTCCCTTCTAAAAAGCGGGCAGAGAAGATTCCCTGCCCGCAAAAATAGTGTATTATTCGGCGGCTGCTTCCGTGGTCGCAGCAGCACGAGCCTCAAGATCCTGTTTGATTTGGGGCATCTGCTTATCTACGGTGTAGAAGCGCAGAATCGCAGCAACAACAAGCATGAGAGCCAGCGGAGCAACGGATGCAAGTACACGAATCATCATAATGGCAGAATCGACCTGCACATCCGCACCACCGACATAGCCGGAAGCGCTCATCAAAACGCCCATCAGGAAGCCACCAAATGCACTGCCAATCTTGCCGGCAAGACCGGTCAAGCTGCCCATCGTGCCTTCCATACGCTTAAGGCCTTTCCATTCGTTGTAGTCAGCTACATCGGCAATAAACATATTGAACATCATATTCAGCGGCACGGCACCGGCAGAAACGAGCAGAGCCGCCACAATAAAGAATACCATGTTGCCGCCTGCAAAGAACGTTGCAAGGTAGCCGATGCAGCCTACCAAAATACCGATGACAGACATACCGGCCATACCAAATTTTTTGCGCAGTCCGGGCAGGGCAAAAGCCAGCGGCAATACCAGAATCGTGGTCACCGAGGCAACGCCCATCATTCCAAGGTTTCCGATGATGTACTGCCAGTAGTAAGTGCCGACACCCAAGCCCGTGGCAATGTTCTGTACAAAACGAACCATGCAGATAATAAGAACCGGGCGGCTTTCCTTCAGCAGAGGCAGCAGGTCTTTAAGATGTGTCTGTTCGCCATTTTTCTCAGAGACGGGGGTGAATTTTTCAGGAATGGTAAGGATGCGCAGCATACCGATTGCGGTCAACGGGATAGCGATCATACCAACCAGACGGCTCCAGCCGACGGCATCGGTTCCGACCTTTGCCATTGCCGTGGGGAACAAGACATTAAATACCATTGCACCGGCCATCGTAAAAATACTGCCGTAACCAACGATTTTAGACTGCTGTTCCTTGTTTTCGAAGGCGCGAACCATGTACACAACATTGTTGGCATTCAGGAACGTAACGCAGATGGAGTTCATAAAGGTGTACATACAGAAGATCCAAATGCACTTGGCCGCGGTAGCAAAGCTCGTCGGGCAGCTGAACAGCAGCCATGTGGACAGCCACAGGAACAACATAAAAATCTCATACGGGCGGCCCTTACCCCAGCGGGTTTGCGTGCGGTCGACAATAAAGCCCGCAACGATATCGGTAAAGCTGTCAAAAATTTTGCTGACCATGAACAGTGTGCCCACCAGAGCAGGGGCAAGCTGCAGTACATCGGTACAATAGAACGTGACATAGCCAAGCATCAGTGTGGACAATGCTACAGAACAGGAACTGGAGTTCCACAAAAGCAGCTTGCCCAAACCGACTTTTTCGGCCTTGCGCTGCTGCTTGCGCGCCAGCTTTTCTTCTTTTGTCATAATGATTTCTCCTTCAACTTGTGTGATAGAGGCTTACCGTATCAATCGATTGCGGTCTTATTGTATCAGAGGATTCGTCATCTTAACAGACAAAAATTGGCGCAAGAGAAATATATTTGGCTTCGTTTGCCGGAAAACGCCAATTATCTTCTGCAAACGCTAAATAGCTATTTCTAATGCGGCTGCGTTCTGCTATAATACCAGTAGTAGAAATGCAAAAGGAGGTCGCGCAGTGGACAATGTCTTAACTATCGCCGAAGAACGGCTCAATTTGTTTGCCCGCATGGCGAACAGCGCTTGCGGACTGAGCTTATGGTGCTTTGGGATGAAAAAACAGCTGTACACCTGCACCTGCCCGGCTGAGAAGGAGTTCCGTTTATTTCTGGATTTAGGGCAGTGCCTCGACTATGCTATTGCTCATGGTCCCGAAAGCCATGCTCCCATTTTGATGAGCGACCCTATCGGTATGCTTTGGGTCGCTGAGTGCGTATGGCACGGCGATGATGCCAGCTATCTGGTAATATTGGGACCCGTGTTTGATGCCGCAGCTTCTTTGCAGACTCTTCAAAATTGCTTGCGCGGTATGAATCTGTCGGTGTCCTTGACCGCAACCATTATGGAAAAATTGGAACAGGTTCCGATTTTGCCTTTATCTACGCTGCATCAATATATCAAAATGCTGCATTGGGTTCTCTATGAGGAAACTCTGGATGTAGGGAGTATCCGTCTGCAAAATCGAAGCAACATAATTCCCGATAAGGAAGAATCTCCCTCCCCTTGGGATCCGGACCGTGCCCGCGTGGTGGAAGCACAAATCATGCAGCGAATCCGCGAGGGAGACATTTACTATCCGGATAATAGTAAAGGTATGGGACGTTTCGCCGATAAAGATTCCTATAATTTGGGCAATCCCCTGAGGGAAAGCAAAGATACCGCTATTATTTTCACGGCGCTTTGTGCCCGTGCTGCCATGGAGGGCGGGCTTTCCCCCCGCATTGCGAAACAGCTGGAGGTGCAGTACATCCGTGCTATTGAACAATGTACCGACGTAGGGCTGATTGAAGTCAACAGCGCAATGGTATCGGACTTCGTTCACCGCGTCCACGACTGCCGCATGAATCCGGCTCTATCCGATGCTGTTCAGGAGATTTGTGCCTATGTGCATAGCCATCTGACCGATAACATTTTGCTGGATGACATAGCCGCTGCGGTGGGTTACACTTCCTACTATCTGACAAAGAAATTTTACCGCGAGACAGGACAGCGGATGACAGATTACATCAATCACGCCAAAATACAATACGCCTGTGTTCAATTAACAGGAACAGACAAAACGCTGCAGCAAATCAGTGAGGAACTGCATTACAGTTCCCGCAGCTATTTTACCGCCGTATTCCGCAAGGTAATAGGATGCAGCCCCACGGAGTACCGCAATAACGGAGGAAACAAACCATGACCTTGACCAGCCATACAGATTTTGCCTCTTTTCTGGAGGCGGTACAGCAATGCCGTGGGGAGGTACTGTTTTGTACCCGGGAAGGCGACAAGCTGAATCTGAAATCCACCCTGTCCAAATATCTGTTCGCCGCGTTAGCCGGGAATGAGGAACTGCTGAGAAAGGGAAAAATCGTCTGCCAGTTTCCGCAGGACGAGGAAAAATTGACACACATCCTTTCCGCCTCGATGTAAAAGCAAACAGAGAATAAATGCAGCACCGCACAATTCCCGCCTTACGGCTCAAGCAGCGCTTCGGCGCTTAGAATTATGCAGTATTGCCAAAAAAATGGCGTTTGCGTATTTTGTTTGGCTTTTTTACCAAAGAAAGTCGAATTAGTATACGTAAACGCCATTTATTTTGTTTTCTGCGCGGAAGCAGCACTTTATACTGTAGGGTATACAATACAGAAAGATGGGTGCTTCCTATGAATCTCTATGCCCTTTCCGTGAATCATCGTGCGAACCCTCTCGGCATCAACTCTGACGAGCAGCCCTATTTTGGTTGGAAACTGAAAAGTGAAAAGCCGAACACAATGCAAGCCGCATATCGCTTACGGATCTATGCAGACGATACGGTTTGCTTCGACAGTGGGCGGGTGGAAACAGCATGCAACGCTTTTGTTTGCGGTCCCGATCTTCTGCAACCGCAAACATTCTACCGCTGGGCAGTGACTGTATGGGATAATCATGGCGAAAACACCACCGCCGAAAGCAGCTTTGAAACCTCGCTGTCTTCCAAGGAATGGAAAGCCGATTGGATGCGCACACCCCGCGCCTATGTGCAGCGCAAAAAAGGGTTCGGCACACAGCCGCCGGCCACGCTGTTTCGTCGCGCGTTTACTCTTAGCGCTGCACCCCGCCGTGCGCGGCTATATGCCACCTGCCTTGGAGTTTACCGCCTGACCGTAAACGGAAAACGCCCCGATATGCGGGAGTTTGCCCCGGAACACACATCTTACAAGGGTTTGTTGTGCTTTCAGACTTACGATTTAACGGCACTTTTGCATATCGGCGAAAATGTACTGGGCATGGAAGTCGGCGACGGCTGGTATTGCTGCCCGCAGACGCAGCCGCCCATCGATGGCTTGCAGCCCGACCATACGGTGTTGTTCCAACTTGAAATTGAAAATGCCGATGGCACACACACCCGTATTTGCTCCGACGAAGGCGTGCTGACACACGAGAGCGCTGTGCGTGCCTCGGATATTTTTGATGGAGAACTCTATGACGCGCGTCTGGCTTTGCCCGGCTGGGATATGCCCGGTTTTACTGCTGCTGACTGGCTGCCCGCTGTCAAAGATACAAAGCAGAGCGATTCTGTTTTATACCCGCAGTTTGACGACCCGGTGATCTGCGTAAAAGAATTGCCCGCACAGTGTGTTTATACCAGCCCCAAGGGCGAGACGATCGTAGATTTTGGACAGGTCGTCGCAGGTCGCGCCCGTGTGACTGTGGATTTGCCGACAGGTGCAGCAGTGACGTTAGAACATTTTGAAGCAGTTGACGCAAAGGGAAACTATTTCAACAACATCGACAGTGCAATGGGCGTAACCGAGCAAAAAGACGTGTTCATTTCCGATGGTACACCGCAAACATTTGAGGCGCGGTTCACTTTTCACGGATTCCGTTATCTGCGTGTCAGCGGGGTGGAAAATCCGATTGCCGAGCAATTTGTGGCTGTCGTTCTTTCTACCGAAAAAACAAATGCTGGAACCTTTGAATGTTCCAATGCAGATTTAAACCGCTTATACCAAAACACTCGCTGGAGCCAGTGTGCGAATATGCTGTCCATTCCCACCGACTGTCCCCAACGCGAAAAGGCGGGATGGACCGGCGATATCTCATTGTATGCCAAAACCGCCTTGCTGAATGAGGATGTCACGCCGTTTCTGACCCAGTGGCTGCAATCCCTGTGTGTGGACCAGCGCGAAAACGGCTCGATTCCCTTTACGGTTCCGGATGTGTCTATCTACCACTATGCCGGCATTCAGATGGGGGAGCAAACCGGATGCGGCGGTCCCGTGTGCAGTGCCGGTTGGGGTGATGCTGCCGTGACGGTGCCGATGGCCATGTACGAAGTCACCGGCAATACCTGCATCCTTGAAAAGCAGTATGACAGCATGAAGGGCTGGTGCGACTATGTTATCAGCCGTGCCCGTATTCACGCACCGAACAGCACCCTGCCCGATGAAGTGGAAGAACATCTGTGGGACACCGGATTCCAGTTTGGTGAGTGGCTGGTGCCCAGCCTTGCCGGAGCACCTCAAGAGCAGTTATTCACCACAATGGCTATAACTTCTGCCTATACAACGCCGATTTTTGGCTGGCTGGTCGTCCACAAAATGGCACAGGCTGCCGCCGTTTTAGGGCGCGAAGAGGATGCTGTTCGGTATCAAGAAGAAGCCGACAAGATGAAACGCGCGATCCGGGCAGCACTTATTACGGCAGACGGTGTTTTAAGGTATGAACGGCAGGGTGCCTATGTGCTGATGTTGGTCTTTGGGCTTGTGCCGGATGCATGGGTGGACAAATTCGGTACAAAGCTGGCAGAAATCATTCACGCAAACGGCGACCGCCTTGACACAGGATTTTTGCCCACGCCCTATTTGCTGGATGCGCTCTGCATCGGCGGGCAGCGCGAACTCGCCTATACGCTTTTGTACCAGACAGAGTCTCCGTCGTGGCTGGCGCAGGTAAAGCGCGGTGCCACTACAATTTGGGAAAGCTGGGAGATGTATCAGCCCGATGGAACGCCTAAAAAAGAGAGCTTCAATCATTATACCTACGGCACGGTAGACGATTGGATGTTCCGCACCATCGGCGGCATAGACCAAGAGGATACAGGCTATCGGCGGCTTATGATTCATCCTCAGCCGGACAAAAGCTTGACGTGGGCCAAGCGCAGCTTTGAAACGGAGAATGGAACCGTATATGCGTCTTGGAAACGTGAAGGCGGACAATTCATCTTAACCGCCGACATTCCCTGTAATACCACCGCCAGGATTATTCTGCCGGATGGCACACAGCATACGGTCGGCAGCGGTCACTATACATTTAATTGTTAAGGCAACACCGCACAGTCACTTTGCGCTGGGTAACCACGGCGCGCCCGCCCTGCGCGTGACACCGGAGGTGTCTGACGACCTGCACAGTGCCGCCGTCACGATGGAAGCCGCCTGCGAGAACACCCCCGACGGCACCGAGGTTCTGTTTGCCATCGAAGGTGTCGGGGAACAGACCGCCGCCGTGCAGGGCGGCAAGGCCGTGCCGCCCGCGATGATCCAACAGCTGAACGCCGCATTGAATAAAATCAAGAAAGAGGGATGAGCCATGAAGAAGGTTGCGCTTTCACTTGATAGCTCATTGAAAGAGATTTTTACCTATGAAGAAAGCCGCGCAGTGTTTGACAAATTCCTGCCCGGTATGCGCACGATGGCAGAAAACCAGCCCGCAGCGCTGGGTTTCTCCGTTCGTAAAATCATACAATTTTCGGGCGGAGCCATCCCTGCCGAAACTGCCGACGCGCTGGACGCAGCCCTGTGTGCGCTCGAACTGTACAGTGCCGAGCCGGAAATGTCCGACATGCCGCTGACCCCCGACGGGGCTGAGGTCGTGCCGGAACCACCCCGCGACGCCATCTACCCCGGCAAGGTCTGGCGCGACACCAACGGTCGCCGCATCCAAGCCCACGGCGGCGCGCTGTATTACGACGACGGCGTCTACTACTGGTATGGCGAAAACAAGGATCACACCGACGGCAAATGCCCGGTCTGGACATGGGGAATGCGCGCCTACCGATCCACCGACTTGTGTAACTGGGAAGATTTGGGCTTGTTCATCCAGCCCGACCTGACCGACAAGGATGCGCCGCTGTATCCCACGTCCCGCGCTGACCGCCCGCACATTGTCAAATGCGCGTACACGGGCAAGTATGTCTGTTGGATCAAGCACTGCGGTGACAATGCCTGCTTTACCGTCTTGCAGGCCGACAAATTCTTAGGTCCCTATGAAATTGTCAAAGCCCACTACCGCCCGTTTGGCTGCGAGGTCGGTGACTTTGACATTGCCGTTTGCGGCGATACGGCGTACCTCTATATGGACGCAAACCACAACGGTCAGCTGACGATGCGCCTGACGCGGGACTTCTTGGAGGCGGAAGAAAAAATCTGCTGGCAGTACGAGGGTCTGCACGCGCCGTTCAGCCGCGAAGCGCCGGCTGTGTTTGAGCATGGCGGCAAGTGGTATATGCTGACCTCCGGCATGACCGGGTATGTGCCGAACAAGAGCGACAGCGCCGTGTCCGACGCGCCCGACAGGCCGTTTGTGAGCATCGGTGACCCGCACGCAGATGACGCGAGCCATGCGTCCTTCAACAGCCAAATCTCGCAGGTGTTCAAAGTTCCCGGTAAGCGCGACCTCTACATTGCGCTGGCTGACCGCTGGGTGCCGGACTACCCCGTGGATGCCAAACTGGCGGATCTGCTGGAGCGCTGCACCGCACAACGCTTTGACCCCGAACACTACAAGGCAACGTCCGAAGAAATGCAAACCATGATGCAAAGCCCGATGCTGACCAGCGCCAATACTTCCCGCGCCAATTACGTCTGGCTGCCCATCACATTTGAGGAAGGCAAGCCGAAGATCCACTGGCGCGACAGCTGGAAATTGAGCGATTTTGAATAAGGAGTTTTGTATGCGCAGCACATTGAATTTTAATTCCCATTGGCAGTTCACAAAACCCGGCGCGGCACCGGTGGCTGTGACCCTGCCCCACACATGGAACGCCGCCGACGGCACCGACGGCGGCAACGATTACTTCCGCGGGATTTGCACCTATACCAAGGAATTCGCCGCCCCCGCACACGCCGACGATGAGGAGGTCTGGCTGGAATTTGAGGGTGCCGCCATGACGGCAGTCGTCACATTGAACGACCAAGAGCTGACGCGCCACGCGGGCGGCTATTCCACTTTCCGCGTCAACCTGACCCCCGCGCTGGCTGCGCAGAACACGCTGACTGTGACCGTGGACAACAGCGCCAACCGCACGGTGTACCCGCAGAAAGCGGACTTTACCTTCTATGGCGGGCTGTACCGCGATGTACATATCCTTATTGTACCGCACAGTCACTTTGCGCTGGATAACCACGGTGCGCCCGCCCTGCGCGTGACGCCGGAGGTGTCTGACGACCTGCACAGTGCCGCCGTCACGGTGGAAGCCGCCTGCGAGAACACCCCCGACGGCACCGAGGTGCTGTTTGCCATCGAGGGTGTCGGGGAGCAGACCGCCGCCGTGCAGGGCGGCAAAGCTGTGACCGTGTTCCACATTGAAAACGTCCACCTGTGGGACGGCGTGACGGACCCGTATCTGTACAGCATCGCCGCTTCTCTGCCCGGCGGTGACGCGGTGGCGGTACACTTCGGCTGTCGCAGAATCGCTTTCAAGCCGGATACCGGCTTCTGGCTCAACGGCAGAAATGTCCGCCTTGTGGGCGCGGCGCGGCATCAGGATCGCGCAGGGATCGGCAATGCGCTGACCGCCGCTGAGCATGAGGAGGATATGCAGATTTTGCGGGATATGGGCGCCAACACCGTGCGTCTTGCCCACTACCAGCACGCGCAGTATTTCTACGATCTATGCGATAAGTACGGTCTTGTCGCGTGGGCAGAGATCCCCTACATCACCGAGCATATGCCCGAAGCCACTGCCAACACGCTGAGCCAAATGGAAGAACTGGTGCTGCAAAACTACAACCATCCGTCCATTATCTGCTGGGGCTTATCCAATGAGATTACCGTCACCGCCGGCGTGACAGAAAACCTGACGGCGAACCATCGTCTTCTGAACGACCTCTGCCATCGCTTGGACGCCACCCGCCCCACCACAATGGCGCACGCTTTTATGTTGGACCCCAACGACCCGTTTGTGCAGCTGCCCGACATTTGCAGTTATAATCTCTACTACGGCTGGTACTTGGGTGAATTGCAGCAGAACGATGAATTTTTTGACACGTTCCACAAAAACCACCCCGACCGCGTCATCGGTCTGTCGGAGTTCGGCGCGGACGCAAACCCCGCCTACCAGAGCGCCCGCCCGGAGCGCGGCGACTGGTCGGAAAGCTACCAAGCCGTCTACCACGAGCATATGCTCAAAATGTGGTCGGAGCGCCCCTACATCTGGGCGATGCACGTCTGGAACGGCTTCGACTTCGGCGCGGACGGACGCGGTGAGGGCGGCAAGCCCGGTCAAAACCAGAAGGGTCTTGTGACCTTCGACCGCAAGACGAAGAAGGACGCCTACTTTATCTATAAGGCATATTTGAGCAGCGACCCGTTTGTGCATCTCTGCGGACGCCGCTACGTCCACCGCGCGGAGAGCCAGACCGAAATCAAGGTCTACTCCAACCAGCCCCGCGTCACGCTGTTTGTGGACGGCAAAGAGTTTGCCGCGCAGGACGGCGACAAGATTTTTAAGTTTATCGTGCCCATCTCCGGCACGCACGAAATCAAGGCCGTGGCGGGCGGCTGCACCGACTGTATGACGATCACGAAGGCAGACAAACCCGACCCGACCTACCGCGCCGAGGGGCAAGTCGAAAACTGGTTCGATAAGCCGGAAGAGCTTATGAAAGAGGGCTATTACTCCATTATGGACTCAATGGAGACTCTGCAGAAATCTCCTGCTGCCAACAAACTTCTTTCTTCCCTTATGGTTAAGGCATCCAACGCCTATGGGGATGTTGCAAAAAATGTAAAAATGCCGCCAGAGATGGAACGTCAGATGGCACGCACATCTTTGCGCTCCATTCTGAAGCAGGTCGCAAAGTCCATCACCCCCGCAGATGTGCAACAGTTGAATGCGGCACTCAATAAAATCAAAAAAGAGAGCTGATCCATGCGTGAAGTCGAACTTTCTCTGAATGGCACCCTGCGTGAGATTTTCTCTTTTGGGGAAAGCCGTGGCGCGTTTGATCGGTTTCTGCCCAGTATGTGTGTCATGGCAGAAGCGCAGCGTTACCGTCCCTTTGGGCATAAAGTCGATGATTTTGACATTGCCCTTGACGGCACAACGGCGGTTCATATCTATATGGATGCTGACCATACAAAAGCGACAGCGCCGTTTCCGATGCGCCGGATGCGCCGTTTTTCAGTATCTGTGACCACATGTAAATGATGCAAGCTGTGCATCGTTCAACAGCCAAATCTCACAGGTTTTCAAAGTTCCTCGCAAGCAAGACTAGTATATTGCATTAGCTGACCGCTGGGTACCGGATTACCCTGTTGACGCAAAGCTGGCTGATACTCTGGAGCGCTGCGCTGCGCAAAGTTTTGACCCGGAGCATTATAAGACAGCCTCGGAAGAAATGCAGAGTATGATGAACAGTCCCCTGCCGGACAGCGCCAACACTTCCCTGCCAATTACGTCTGGCTGCCCACCACGTTTGTGGACGGCAAACCAAAGATTTGCTGGCTCGATAGCTAGGAAGTGAGTAATTTCAATTGAACAACGCCTATCATCGATTTCTATGATAGACTTAGTGATGAGCTTTCTGAAATCATTTTAGATTATCTCCATTTTGACCACCGTTTGACCACTACTGTGCAGAGGAACTGCAAAACACCGAAAAAGCCTGTTGTGACAACCAACAATGGGCTTTTTCCTGTTCTGGCGGCAAATGTGCAGAACCAACAAAATTCACGTTTCATCGTCAGTCTATACCACCCCGTCGTATTTCTCCGCCCCGGAAGGCCAGAGGTTCGAATCCTCCCGGTCGCCCCAAGAGCAGCACCTTATGGGGTGCTGCTCTTTTTGTTTTGCACAGATTTTATGGGGCAGTAAAAGAAGGGATTCGAACAGCCCGTGCCCCGCGCTTTGCGTCCCGCGGGGCAAAAACGCCCCGGTGGGGCGTTTCTAGGTCGCGGCTTGGCGAATCCCTTCGGGCGCGCAAAGAAGCGCATTGCCGCATTGCAATGTACTTTTGCAATGCGCTTTTCTTTTTCGTGTAAGTTTTGTTTTTTAGAATAATTTTAGTAGCATATCATCTGCCGCGTCCGTGTACTAACCTTTTGCCAGCTGTTCATTTCTCAGTTGATTTACAGTAGTACGCATAAGACGAATTTCGTCTGGTAAGAAATTTGTTTTCTTATCGGCTGGGAGAGCATTGATTTTCAGTATTACCCTGCAATGGATGCCGGTGACAAGTTGGGCGCTCTCGTTCAGCTTGGTCTTGGCGTCATTTTCTGCATTTGCCAAGCTGTGGCAGCGCATCAACCGCAAAACCTTTTACACCGTTTCCTTTGACACGCAGGAGCTGATCGACCGTTCGGTGCGGGCGCTGGACGCCCACCTGAATATTTCCAAGGTGTATGTCAAAACCGAATACGGCGAGCAGACCGCCAGGCTGACCTCCCGCGAACAGCTGGAGCAGGGGCAGGCGTTTGTCAAAAGACACAACGATCAGGACGCCGCTGACCGCGTGGCACTGGGCAATGTGCGCTACGACCTTGTGGGCAAGCTGGTGGAGGAAACCGGCTTGACCCGCGCCACGATTGCCGCCATTTTGCAGGGCATTGCCCCGCTTGTGTTTGCCCAATATAAACTGAACCCGGAGGACTTTATCATCAAGGCGGGAAAAATCATCAACAACCAAAAGGCGGATATGATCATTGAGCATATCACCTACAACAGGCTGGAGGAATCGTACAGCGCCGACATCTTTATGCTGGCAAACCTGCACGGCAGACAGGGCGTAAACGCCATGCCCGCCGACCGCAGCCTGTACAATTATGTGATTTACGATTCCGACAACGAGCGCCGCTTTGCCCACGAGCCGGATGTTTGCGACAAAATTGCCGTGTATGTCAAGCTGCCCGGCAGTTTTTTCATCAGCACGCCGGTAGGTAAGTACAACCCGGACTGGGCGATTGCCTTCCACGAGGGAACGGTCAAGCATATCCATTTTATTGCCGAAACCAAAGGCACGACCCTGCTTGACCGCAATGAACTGCGCGGCGTTGAGGACCTAAAGATTCAATGCGCCAAAGCCCACTTTGCCGCCATCAGCAACGACAGCGTCGTCTACGATGTGGTGGACAGCTACGATAAGCTGATGCAGGTGGTTATGGAATAAGCGGTAAGAAGTTTTGCAAGAAAAATTGCATTTGGTTGCCTTATCGTATATAATTGATGAAAAAACGAAAGGCGGTTTTGTATATGGCACCAATTACTCGTGAACAGGCCTTGGAAAATGCTTTGGCTTCTTCGCGCATCGAGGGGTATGAAGTCACCGAACAGACCCGTGCCGACTGCCGCCGCCTGATGGACGGCAAAGTAGATGCCCGCACCTTAGCTGCTGAAATTCTGGCACGCCGCAGGGCGCAGCGAGGGTAAAATGCTATGGCAAACTATGCAGTGGATTCTTTGCAGGATGGGTGCTATCCGGGCACTGTGGTGTTAATAAATATACTTGGCATTCAAAATCAGTCCGACTTGGATGCCGTGGAAGGTACGATCGTTCCAGCTAAGGCTGCTTTATGGGAAGAAAAACCTTTAGCAGAAAGTTTCGATTTTGCACATTACTGTGCGATTCATCGCTTTTTGTTTGAAGATTTATACGAATGGGCGGGCAAGCCGCGAACGGTGGATATTTCAAAGAAAGGCACACAGTTTTGCCCCGCTGCGCAAATTGAAAGCACAGCGAAAGCCATCTTTGCCAGATTAAAAAAGCAAAATTTTCTTGTAGGCTTAGACAGAGCGCACTTCATTTCTGCCATAATAGACTTTTATGAACGAACGAATGAGCTTCACCCATTCCGAGAGGGCAACGGCAGAACCCAGCGTGTTTTTCTTTCGCAGCTTGCCCGCCATGCGGGATATGTCATTGATTTTGCCCGTGTTGACCCGGATGATTTAATGATTGCCACAATTCAGGCTGCAGGCGGCGTGGATGATTTTTTGAAGGTTCTGTTTGATGAGATGGTTGTCTAACAAATCCGAATTTGTGCAACAGGCTGCTGCACAAATTTCAGGGATATAAAACTGTGCTAAAATAACGCTGCTGTAAGTGATTTTTACTTAGACATTGCAAAATTCATAAAATATTAACCCTTATGTACTTGCATCGGAATGAGATTTGCTTTATATTGAATATGCTATATGTGTAGGCATATAGGAAAAGAATTGTTGTCAACTGTTCGACTATGAGATTTGAAAGAATTTCATCGAGAATCTTTGACCCTGACCACAGCCGCGCGGCTGCGACCAGTGCGAAGAACAAGAACATCTTGATAGCACCTCTTTCTTCATCAATTATACCATAACTGATGATTGAGTGCATTTGGATAGCCTGTGTTTCAGGTTCACAAGCATTGAGTATTCAGTGAGCAAAACCAAATACAGAGTTTTCACGTATACCCGCCAACTTAGGAATGCTATCCTCTGTGTTGGTGGGTATTTCGCCTTTATGGGAGGAGAATACAATGTCGCCATCCGAATGGGTTCACAGCGATTTTGCTATTAGAAAAAGTAAACGCTCATATGCGCATTTCGATTTTCGAACTGATTTAAGCAAATGCAGCGATTATATTACTTCCCCAGAGAAAGTAGCCACTCACGCCTTTTATCCCTTTATTCACTATACAATTGAATTTGAGAAATATTCAAAAGATAAAGGCAAGAAAATAAAGAAGCGAGAGATATGTTATGCATCACATATAGACCGATGCATCTATCAATATTATAATCATCTACTTGATGAAATGTACATCAAAAGGGTTCATGAGATTGATATTTCTGATTCAGTTGTAGCTTACAGATCTGATTTGAAAAAGAATAACATCCATTTTTCTCACGACGCTTTTTCTTTCATCAAAAAAATGCGCCGTGCTATATCATGATTGGCGATTTCACAAACTTCTTCGATAATTTGGATCACCTCTATCTCAAGCAACAACTTTGTCAATTACTTGGGGTATGCCAACTGCCTGATGACTATTATGCAGTCTATAAGAGTGTTACAAAATATTGCAAATGGGATTTAAATGATTTACTGACTTTAAATCACCTCAAGTCACACGAAGAACTAAACAAGAAAGATCGAGTACTATCCCCCTATGATTTTCGCAAATACAAGCATGCATTTTTGCAAAAGAACCCTAATGCTTATGGGATTCCACAGGGCTCGCCGATAAGTGCATTATTGGCCAATGTCTATATGCTTGACTGTGATAAAGCTATTGTTGATTATGTGTCCGCTTTAAATGGATTCTATATGCGTTATAGCGATGACTTTTGTATCATCATTCCGTGTGAAGAAAAGCAAATTGCAACGGATGCTTTTAGCCACATAAAGAGTATTTTGCATGGTGTCAAGCATTTGACATTACAGCCAGATAAAACGCAATACTTCTATTACAGTGGAACTTCCGTAGAAAATGTAGCAACAGTATTTGATTCTAACTCAAATGGTCAAAATCGATACATTAACTTTCTTGGCTTTACCTTTGATGGTACACACATTCATATCAGGGGCAAGACTATTTCAAAGTACTACTATCGCATGGGAAAGAAAGCCCGATCAATTGTCCTTCAGCGAAAAGCTGGGCATAATCCTTCCTTGCGCAACTTATATATGTTATACTCACGAAAAGGAGCAACGTCAGGTAGAGGAAATTTTTTAACCTATGTAAATCGCGCGCAATGTGAATTTGGAGTGAACGAACCTATCGACCAACCAGTAAAAAACCACATGGTAAAAATCCGCAAGCGATTAAATTCCTAATATTTTCAATTTCTACATTTTCCGTACTTGCTTTTTGACCACCATTTGACCACTACTGTGCAATCACATATCAAAATGCCGAAAAAGCCTGTTGTGACAACCAACAATGGGCTTTTTCTCGTTTTGGGCTCAACTGTGCAGAACCAATAAATTTTACGTTTCAACGCCGGTCTATACCGCCCTGTCGTAGTTCTCCGACCCGGAAGGCCAGAGGTTCGAATCCTCCCGGTCGCACCAAGAGCAGCACCTTATGGGGTGCTGCTCTTTTTGTTTTGCATGGATTTTATGGGGCAGTAAAAGAGCGGATTCGAACAGCCCGTGCCCCGCGGCTTGGCGAATCCCTTCGGGCGCACCAGAAAACATTATTGCGATGTATTTTTTGCAATGAGGTCTTTCTTTTTTTGATTTTTTAGAATAATTTTAGCAACATATCATCAGTGGCGTCTGTGTACTGCCCCTGCTTAATTTTCTTGTTTCGCAGCTGATTTACAGCGTTTCTTGCACGACGGACTTCCTCACCGGTGAAAACTGCTTTTTTATCCACTGGGAGAGAATCAACTTTGAGTATCAAATATCCGGTTTCACGCCAACCTGTGTTCATGGTTCTCTGCCGATAATAGTAATCGCCCAGCGCTTTCAGCAAAATAATTTTATTGGCGCGCGTCAGCTTGATTTTTCTCATAATCCAATCGCCTTTCCCAACTTTTCCTGCGCCTTGCGCTTATTCTTGTCAAAGGCGTGGGCATAAATGTCCAGCGTAGTGCTTGCCTGTGCGTGTCCTAACAAACTGGCAACCGTGCGCACGTCCACCCCCTGTGCAATCAGCAAGCTGGCATTGGTGTGGCGCAAGCTATGCACACTCAAATCCAGTGGCAGGTTGTTTGCTTTCAAAATCAGCTTGAAACGATAGGTAAATGTGCAGGGATTCATCGGTTTGCCGTTAGGCTGGCGGAACAGGTAGTCATCCTCGTCAACGGTTTCGTTCGCGGTCTGCTGCCTATCCCATTCGCATTCTTTCCGCCACGCCTTGAGTAGCTGACACATTTCTTTACTCAAATACACCATGCGATCACCGCTGCTGGTCTTGGGGTCTTTCGTGAATGATTCTTGGTGGCTCAATTTCACCACCCCGCGTTGTACATGAATCGTCCGTTTACGCCAGTTAATGTCACTCCATTTCAGCCCACAGGCTTCACCCCTGCGCAGTCCGGTTGCCAGCACCAGCTTGAAATAGGTTTCGTACTTCATACTCTGACCTTCAAACGCTGTAATCAGTTTCTTTACGGTTTCCTCATCGGCTACAGGACGTTCTTTCTTCTGCCCTTTCGGCTTGTAGCACCGCCATGCGGGATTATGTGTCAGGTATCCCTCGTCCACAGCCGCCGATAGGATGCCGCACAGCGTGTTGTGTAAGCCTTCGACCGACTTCTCGGATAGATTTCCTCTGCCGTCCAGACGTGGTGTGTGCCGCATCTCTTCGTAAAATTCTCGGATGACCTCCTTTCGTAAGTCCGTCAGCTTGTAGTTTCCCAGAGCAGGCAGGATTCTGCGGATATCCTGCAAATCTCGTTGATATGTAGAGTCTGCCAGCTTCTTCGGTCCAACATCAGCCGCCCAATGCTCAATGTACTTTGCCAGCGTAATGCTGCGGTTGATGGGTTCAGGCGTATGTTGTACATCGCGTTCAAATAGAATCGCTTGCTCCTTTACCCATTTCTCTGCCTGTTTGGGTGTGTACTCCTTGGGTGGCTTGACGGTTTTCTGCACCGATTTCAGCCGGTTCCCCTCGTAGTCATACCCACGAGATACTACAATCAAGTAACTGTTGCTGCCGCGCTTTCTGATAGATGCCATGATTTGCACGCTCCTTAGTATTATTTTTGACCTGCGGTACTACAAAGCATACCGACAACTGCGACAGAAAGCTATCACCACACCCAACAATCTTTCACCCAAAATTCTACCTATTACTGACAAAAACGGCAGCATTATTGAAAATCCCTCCACATTCTAGCATCGCCATCTCTTGTAATGTTGTGTAATATTGTAATACTTCGAACGCCAAATCAGTAGCTTTACGATTACTCTTAATTTAAAACAATCAAAAATAGAGTGCGGTATTAATTTTCTGCACAGTCACGCGGTATAATTATCATGTTGTGGTGGATTTCTAAGAAGGTATCGTGGTATAATGAATATGACATTTTTATTAAATAATACAGAAATCAAATCATTATGATTGCGTCAATCAAGGAGGCTGCTATTATGAAAAGTCAACTCGTGCGTTTTTCCATTTACAATCTCTGGGGAGAAAAAGATATTCACTTAAGGTTTTGTAATAACAATTTAATACTGGTAGGTGAAAACGGTAGCGGAAAAACAACGATTTTGAGAATACTATATGAAACCTTGGCGTGCAAGTGGGCGATGCTTTCTGTTGAAGACTTTTCTAAAATAGAAATATTTTTTGATAGCAGTGACCCAATAGTTATTCTAAAAAGCAAAATTCAGAGCGCCAAAGAATTATTCATTGATTCTGATTCAAGATTTTTCAGAGAGTTGCCGTCAATTATTAAGCGCACTTTATATGAACGCTCCTCCATATCCGGACGTGCCATTTCGTATGATCAAGTTATTGATACGTTAAATGAATATGACTACAATGATCCCGAACTCATTGCTCAACTAAAGGGAAAAATCGCCGCCATAGAGAAACGCACCCTATCAGATTACACAAGATCAATCAAGGAAAATCTAGATTGCAACGTGATATATCTTCCAACTTATCGACGCATAGAAAAAAGGATTGGTTATGTAAATGAACGCGAATATCTTCGTAGACATTCCAGCTACAATTATCGAATGACAAGTAAGCCAATCTCTGATGACCAGTCAATCGAAATAGCTAAAACAGGTATGGACGATGTTGAGTATTTTATTCAGCTATGCTTGGATGATATTCATCGAAAGGCTGATATCAGTGCTTCGCGATTAAACTATCAGTGTTTCAAAGGTATCCTAAATAAAACTAGTGATAACGTCTCATACAACGCTGACATCTTATCTGAAGAAGAAATTGAAAAGGTTTTTGGAAGTATTAATGAAGATGTCCTTTCGCCAGACGAAAGCGCTCAAATTCAGCAATTATTGAAAACAATGAAATCCACTGATGCTCCTCAGCAGCAGACTTACGAGCAGATTGTCTACTACTTTTATTCTATGTTGCATGACCGCTATGTACAGATTAAAGAAAATGAACAATTGATTCTAAACTTTTTCTTGGCATGCAATGCATATTTATCGAACAAGAAATTTCTATATAATGAGAAGGAATACACCTATAACATTTGTATCACTAACGGGAAAAGGCAGCGAAAAATAGAATTAGAAAACTTATCATCTGGCGAAAAACAAGTCGTCTCGATTTTTAGCTATTTATATTTGTCGCCTCTTTCAAAGTCGCTCATACTAATTGACGAGCCCGAACTTTCGCTGTCCGTTCCATGGCAGAAGAAATTTCTACTCGACATTTCTAGAGGTAACCAGTGTGCTGGCATTATATCCGTAACACATTCTCCATTTGTTTTTGATAATGAATTAAAACCATTCGCTCATGCATTAGAAGAATTTATTCAGTAATTTCAGTAATAAGGAAGGGACGTACGCCAAAGATGTCAATCTTACAAGAATTAGAAGAAAGTCTACATTCTGATGCACCTTGCTATATGGATTTTTTATACCGCTATAACCCTCATAAAAAACAGGTTTTCGCTTTTTATGAGGGTGACGAAGATTCAAGCTTTTATCATCACTTTTTAAAAGATGCAATTGGTGAAGATTATGAGTTGGAAGAAATTGTTGCAGGCTGTAAAAACAATGTCATAAAGCTTCACAGCGAATTTGACTGGAACGAATACAATAAGAAGCAGATTTTATTCTTTGTTGATAGAGATCTTTCTTACTGGTTAGGTGAATGTGCCTCTTACGACGAAAATGTATTTGTTACAGATGCGTACTCCATAGAAAATTATGTTGTAACTCCTCAAGGTTTTTTATCATGGCTTATTCATTTTGAAGGATTTGCAAGATCCACAAAATCAGAACTCGACCGAATGATTTCCGAATTCAAATCAAATGTTTATTTATTCAATCAGGAAATGATGCCAATTATGGCCAGAGCTGTTGTCGCCAAGCGTCATGATGCGTCTATCTCCTTAAGTGATTTTAAAATTTCGAAAAACAAAAGTGTAACTTTTGACATGTGTGAGAATCATCTCACATTTCAAATACATATAGATGATCGAACTCTCGAAAAATGGGGCTTATCAGCGAAAGATACTTGCGAAATCGCAGCGCAAATAGCACAGTTTGAAAAGGATTTTGCAAACTATTCTGTGCGAGGGAAATGGCTCCTTTGTTTTATGGCTGAAATAGGAGAATATATGCGTCTAAACCCAGATAAATTTGCCCCCTCATTAAACACATTAAAAGTATCACCAACATGTGCAGTTCCCTCTTCACAATGTTTTTGTGCTCTTGCACCATATTGTGTAGAAAACATTCCTGACAGGTTGAATTTCTTTTTAAGTTCTACATATAGGGAGTATTGCTCAATCAGTTCGTAATTAAGTTTCAACAAATCATGATTTTTATCGCTTCTACGAATGTTAAAATTTCTACCATGCTTGATCCTCACTATATGACCTGCTAAAGACTTCTAATGTTTCAATCTTCTATTAGATTTGAGATTTCATACATCATATGCCATACGAGCCTGTTAATACAGGGCCATTCCAACTATACCTCTTTATCAGCATTACAATTCTTTCCATGCGTGGTCCACCCTGCAATGGATGCCGGTGACAAGCTGGGCGCTCTCGTTCAGCTTGGTCTTGGC
>ERZ779874.829-NODE-829-length-33635-cov-4.240083_pt1 | contig 33635 bp, 37 predicted proteins | sample MGYA00511031_ERZ779874 | MGnify/ENA primary metagenome ERZ779874 (study PRJEB29588, sample SAMEA2156850) | human gut metagenome | biome: human gut; feature: human-associated habitat; material: faeces | place: Denmark | collected 2008/2010 ...
GGCGGGGATGTTTTGGGTAAAATATCTTTTCATATTACAGCTTTTAAGCTTGTCACATCTTTTACATATACTAAATATGTAAAAAATAGTGTTTATGATGAGAATGCGGTTAATGTCGTTAAAGAAATATTAGGAAATAAAATATTTAGGCAGTGTCTTGTAAATGTCTCTTTTCGGTTACATTCTTGTCTGCGCGAACGTTTTTATGCTTTGTATATTTTACTATTTTCAGTTCATGGATTTAAATTATTGAAATATATTAGGAAATTTAAATTATGAAACAGTTGATTATTGTTGGAGCCGGGGGTATGGGGCGTACTATGTATGATATGGCTCGAGAATCTATTGGTTATGGAAGAGAATTCTTGATTAAAGGATTTATTGATGATAATATGAATGCATTGGATGGTTTTAAAGGCTATCCATCTATTATTGGTTCAATCTCATCTTATGTACCTGAAGATGATGATATTTTTATTTGTTCTATAGGTGGTGAGTCTCGTAAATCATGCATTCAACAATTATTAGATCGAAAAGGTCATTTTTTAACGATGATCCATAAAACAGCTCGTATTGGTTCAAATGTCCAACTTGGTGAAGGTAATTTGGTAGGTGCATTTACGACAATTGCCGCTGATGCGAAGATTGGCAATTATAATTTCATTCAATCTTATACGATTATCGGGCATGATGTGGTCATTGGTGATTGGAACCGCATTGATTCTCATGTCATGTGCATTGGAGGAATTAAAATCGGGAATCACAATATGATCCATACTTCGGCCGTGTTGAATCATCAAGTAGAGGTGGGGGATGACGCTCATATTGGCGCTTGTAGTTTTGTAACTCGGAATGTGGAGTCTGGTACAACCGTGTTTGGGAATCCTGCGCGTCGTTTAATGTAATTAGGATTTATGGATCGTTTACTGGAAAATAAAGTCTGTATTATTACTGGAGCCGCACAGGGCATCGGAAAAGCGATAGCGGAATCTTTTGCTCGTGATGGGGCAATTGTTTATGCATGTGATCGCCAGGAGGGAGTGATGGATATTTGGGCTGTTGAATGTTCGGAGAAATATCACACTCGTGTATCTTCAGTCTATTTTGACGTGACGGATATGGCTGCGGTTAAATCTGTTTTTATGTCCATTTATAAACAGGAGGGGCGGATTGATACTTTAGTGAATAATGCAGGGGTTGTATTTAATAAGAAAATTGGGATGATCCTTCGTGAGGAAACGGAACTGATGTTCCGTGTCAATGTGATCGCTGTGATAGAGATGGTCCAATTGGTTTCTCGCTTGATGGCCCGGCATCATTCCGGCTCGATCGTAAATATCGCTTCGGTAACGGCCGTTTTGGGCTCGCCCGGTCAGTCGGCTTATTCTGCGACAAAAGGGGCGGTTATCTCATTTACGAAATCAGCGGCAAAGGAGTTGGCATCCCAAGGTATACGGGTCAATGCCGTGGCGCCAGGCATTGTTAAGACGGAACGTTTTACTGAATTATATGAGGCGACAGGAGATAAGATTGATGCCCGGATCCAAAAGATCGCTCTTGGCCGGTTGGGGACACCACAAGATGTGGCGGATGCTTGTGCCTTTTTGGCTTCCGATCGAGCTTCTTATATATCCGGGCAGGTTTTGGGGGTTGATGGATGCGCTTCAATTTAAAGGTTAAGGAATGATATTGAATATAGAACAAAAGCCGAAAGAGGCTTTGGCCGTGAAGGATTCGTCTGGATTGGCTTTGTCCTATGGTGATTTAGTGGCTTTTTCGGAAACGATCAAATCCGTATTGCCGGAACGGTCGTTGGTGTTTATGATGACCCGTAATAATGCGGGAGGTGTTGCTTGGGTGATCGCCTTACTTCAGAATCGGATTGTTCCTTTAATCTTGAATTTGCAGACGGCTTCTGAGTTATATCAGCAACTGTATGATTTGTATCAGCCGGCCTATATCTGTGTGCCTGAAAGTGAGTTGGCACATTATGATTATATGGTTATTTTTCAAGGGTATGGTTATGCTCTTGTATCAACGGGTTGTCCGTTGTATGGCTTATATCCAGAATTATCCCATTTGTTGCCTACTTCCGGTTCGACAGGAAGCCCGAAATTGGTTCGTCATTGTTACGCCAATATCGAGGCCGCAGCATTAAATATTTCGACCTTTTTTGAATTGACGCCGGATGATCGGGCTTTAATGGTACTTCCACTCTATTATACGATGGGGCTGTCCATGGTATTTAGTCATTTTTATGTGGGGGCAACCATTTTGATTACGGACCTGAATATGACGGACCGGAACTTCTGGCGATTTATTAAGGAGGAGCGAGCGTCAAGTCTGACTGGTGTTCCATACAGTTTCGAGATCATGAATTTGATGCGTTTCTTCCGGATGGATTTACCGGACTTGACCTTATTGACACAAGGTGGAGGAAAGATGCCAAAGGAGTTGAATTTGAAATTCGCTGAATACTGTCGGGAACATGGGAAACGTTGGATCGCAACGTATGGTCAGTCGGAGGGAACTGCGCGGATGGCTTATTTGCCGCCCGAATGGGCCATCTCGAAAGTGGGAAGTATCGGGCGTGCGGTTCCGAATGGTGAGCTATCGTTGATTGACTCAGAGGGAAACCCAGTTTCGACTCCGTATACGGAAGGCGAGATGTGTTATCGTGGAAAGAATGTTACGTTGGGTTATGCGTATAAGAAGGAGGACCTGTCCCTAGGAGATGAACGTCATGGTTTTATGCGGACTGGCGATTTGGCCTATTTTGATGAGGACCATTGTTTTTACATCGTCGGTCGTATGGGGCGCTTTTTGAAATTATTTGGAATGAGGATTGGTTTGGATGAGTGTGAACAGATTATCAAGGCCAAATATTCGGTTGATTGCGCCTGCGTCGGGACAGATGATAAGATGATTGTTTATATCACGAATTCCACTTTAGAAAAAGGAGTAAAAGAGGAATTGGTTGATAAAACTCATTTGGTGGCATCCGCTTTTGAGGTTCGTTATTTATCCGAGTTGCCTCGAAGTGGAGCCGGAAAGATTTTATATAGTCAATTAAGCAATAAATAAAATAAGGAGAATAAATTATGTCAGAGTTATTGGATAAATATAATCAAGCGTTTGTGGAGGTTTTTGCGGTTGATCCGTCTGTTTTAAATGAGTCGTTCACAAAAGATCAGGTGGAAGGATGGGATTCTGTTCATCAGTTGAATATCGTTGCCATTTTGGAGGAATCTTTTGATGTGATGTTTGAACCGGAAGATATTATGGAGCTGACTTCCTATGAGAAGGGAAAAGAGATCTTGAGGAAATATGATGTGATGTTGTAATAGGGGATTCGTATGGCAAGGTGGGAGATTAAGAATGTGCGTTAATGGTATGAATGTGTTTTCATTTGCGATTTCCAGACCTCCAAAGTCGATCCAGAAATTTATGTCTGATTATGGAATTGATAAGGATCAGGATATAGATTATTATTTGATTCATCAGGCGAATAAGATGATCGTGGATCGAATCGTGAAGAAATTGAAATTACCTGTCGATAAGGTTCCTTATAATTTAGAGGAGTTTGGTAATTTGGGAGGAGCCTCTATTCCTTCTTTAATGGTTACTCGGCTTCGTGAACAGTTGATGTCTAAAGAAACAACCTTATTGATGTCTTCTTTTGGATTAGGATTAACTTGGGGAACGATGTGGATGCGGACGAAGCCGATGGTGATTCCCGAGATCCTCTATTTGTGAGATCATAATAGGTAACAAGGTTTTATGCTAGTTCAGCATAAAAAGGTTGCGTTTCATCCTAACAGCCATGTTGCTTTTGAGGGGGAAAAGATACCCCATTGGGAGTTGGCGTTAGAGAAGGCTAAAGCTTTGCATAAGCAATTATACAATATCCATTCCGTTGGATGGGATATTGCTTTTTTTAATGATGATGTTTGCTTTATCGAAGGAAATGATGACTGGCACGTTATAGAGATCCAGTTAGCTGGCCCGCGCAAACTTGTCTTTGATAGATATTTTAAATTATGATTCGTATACTTGTATTGGGTGGAGGGGCACAAGGCCTTTCAGTTTCTCGATCCTTATGTGAGAGTGGTTACGAGGTTGTCGTTATCTCTTCTAATAAAGATGCTACCTCATATTCTAGGTATGTTTCCCATTTCGAGGCATTGAATTCGCCTTTAAATGAACCTGATCTAGCCTCTTTTGTCTGTCGGGTCGTTAAGACGTATAGTTGTAAAGTGATAATCCCAATGAGCGATGCTTATGGTGAGTTTTTGAGCAAGAATAAGCCAGCTATAGAGCGTCGTAGTGGGGCAAAATGTGCGGTTGCTGATTATGATAAGTTTGAGGTCGCTTACAATAAAAATCGATTGCTTTCATTATGTGAACGATATAATATTCCTCATCCCCCGACAACTCCGCTCAATGCTAATAATCTGGAGGAGGCTTCGAGGAAGGTTGGTTTTCCTGCTTTGATTAAGCCGGATCATTCTGTAGGTGCAAGAGGAATTACGCTTGTGAGAAATCAGGATGAGCTTGCGGATAAATATAAGGATGTTGAAAGAAAATATGGAACCTCGACATTGCAGGCATACATCGGCCATGCCGGAAAGCCTTATTATAATGTGATGCTGTATAGGGATTCGTCAGGGCGTATCTTATCTAGTGTCATACTCGAGATACAACGCTATTATCCGATAAAAGGTGGTAGTAACTCATACGGCGTAACCGTTCATATTCCAGAGTTGATTTCTTTGTGTGAAAGGCTCCTGTCAGTCCTGGATTGGTCTGGATTCGTGGACTTTGATGTATTAAAAGAGGAGAAAAGAGGTTATTTAATCATTGAGATTAATCCAAGAGTGCCTGCCTCTTTGCGAGCGGCTGCCGTATCTGGGGTGAATTTCCCAGAAATGATTGTAAGAGGTTGCTTGGACATGCCACAAAAAGAATACCATTATTCTCCTGGAAAAGCATTAAGATATTTAGGCTTGGACATCATGTGGTTTTTTGCTTCTGAGAAACGTTGGTCTTGTAGTCCCTCTTGGTTTCGTTTTATGGGTAAAGATCTGTATTATCAAGAAGGCGGGATAAAGGATTTTAAAGCCATGTGTTTTTCCCTTTGGCAAGGGATGAAAAAGGCTTTCAGCCCTAATTTCAAGAAATCAAAATCCGGCATGTCATGAATATTGTTGTTTGCACGCCTGAATGGGCTGATCAGCTTTTGGTTTTTATGATCGAACAATATCCTACTCGGAGCAAAGAATATTTAGTGTGGTGGTTGCGGCAGATGTTCGATACGGGTGGCTATAAACGAAGTTTATTGGCTGTAGAGAACGGTGTTATTTATGGTTGCACGACGGCTGTTTATACACGGTTAAATGCCTCAGGGGAGGAGAAGGTGGCATATTGGGAATGTAATACGATTGTTGATAAGGCGACCCGAGGAAAAGGGATCGGCCGGTTGCTTTATCAAGCAATGAATGAATTTAGCGATCGGTTTACTGTGGGTTTTACGGAAGCCGCATGGCGTATTCAACCCTTGTTGATCCATAATTTTAAAAAAATTAAACCGGTCAGAGTTTATGTTTCTGTAGGTTTTTACGCATTGGCCCGTATGCTCAATTTATTCAGTCAGAGAAGGAAGGTGCTAAAGGTCCCTTCCTTGATCAACTTTCGTGGTTATTTATTTGAAAAAATCAATACGATAGCAGATTTAGAGCACATCAGTCAATGTGGGTATTGGCAGGATGATTCTATTGAGTTTGTTCGGGATTTGGATTTCCTGAAAAGACGATTCGTGGATATTTATAGAGAATATACGATTTATAAGGGGATAGAGGATGGTCAGCTATTTGGGTATTTCGTGATGCGGCGGACGGCGGTTCGTGGTGTAGATATGTTATCTTTGGTTGATTATCGGCTTACTGATTTGAGATTGTTCAAACGGATAAGCAAGGCGATGGCCCATATTGCGGAATCAAATAAAATAGGTATGTTTATTACCTTGACAAGTCAAGAACTGCCGTTCATTTCTTTTTCCCCTTTTACGGTTCGGTTGAGTAAAAAATTATTTGCCGCAACTTCTTTACCAGATATCAATAGTGATTCTAAGATTCTTATCACATCCGCTGATTCAGATTTGGATTTTGTATATTATAAATAATAACGATGAACATCCTAACTTTTGATACCGAAGAATGGTATATAGAAAAGACATTTAAAGGCGGGAGATCCCGAAAATACCAGCAATACGATCATATCTTGGACTGGATTCTCCGAACACTGGCAGATCATGATCTTAAAGCGACCTTCTTTTGTGTCGGGGAATTGGCGATTCAGTTTCCGGAAGTTGTTAAGCGTATTGCCGCACAAGGGCATGAGATCGGGAGTCATAGCAATCGTCATCTTTGGGTGACAAAGATGGATCGTAAGGTTTTTCAAGAGGATACCAAGCAGGCAATTTGTTCTTTGGAGGAGCTTACGGGAAAGAAGGTGAGAAGTTTTCGGGCACCAGCCTTCTCCATAGGGCAGGCTAATTCCTGGGCTTTTGATGTCTTGTGCGAGAATGGGATAGAATATGATTGTTCGGTTTTTCCTGCCAGTCGGGATTTTGGTGGTTTCCCACAATTTAAATCGTCCGTCCCATCGATAATAAAAACAGGGAATCATGTTTTAAAAGAATTCCCGATATCCCCTGCCCATTTGGTTGGGAAGAGCTTCCCTTTTTCTGGCGGAGGGTATTTTCGATTAGTACCTCTAAGTCTTCAAAAGTCGTGGATTAATCGTATGGATTATGTGATGTTCTATTTTCATATCAATGATTTGATTGAGGAAAAAACGGCTTTCATGTCCCGTCAGGAATATGAGTCCTATTTTAAGGAGCCAGGAACTTTAAAGAATCGGGTATCTCGTTATTTGAAAGCGAATATCGGAAAAGGAAGTTCTATGAAAAAATTGGATCATCTGCTTTCAAGATATGCGTTCCTAAATGTGGAAGAAGCGGCCCAAAATATAAAATGGAACCATCAACCGTGTATAACAATCTGATTTAACTATGTATAAGCATATTATAAAACGATTATTAGACTTTACCATCGTATTTTGCGCCTTACTGATCCTTTGGCCTATCCTCTTGCTTATTACGATTTGGCTTCATTTCGCCAATAAGGGTGCTGGTGCGTTCTTTTTTCAGGAGCGACCGGGAAAAGATGAGCGGATATTTAAGGTTATTAAGTTTAAGACTATGACGGACGAGCGGGATGAGAATGGCAAGTTGCTTCCGGATGCGGTTCGCTTGACTAAAGTGGGGCGCTTTGTTCGATCGACATCAATTGATGAGTTGCCCCAATTGATCAATGTCCTGAAAGGGGATATGGCTTTGATTGGTCCGCGGCCTTTGATGCCGAAATATTTACCGCTTTATTCGCCCGAACAACGTCGTCGTCATGAGGTCCGGCCGGGTATAACCGGTTGGGCGCAGGTCAATGGCCGTAACAACATCTCTTGGACCAAGAAGTTTGAGTTGGATGTTTGGTATGTGGATCATTGCTCATTCGCTTTGGATGTCAAGATTATCTTGATGACGATCAAGAAGGTCCTGTTTCGGGAAGATATTTCAAAAGAGGGAGAGGCGACGACCGTGCCGTTTGACGGAACGAATTAATATTTATGAAGATTAAGCGGATTGTCAATTCGGTTTTCACCTCAAATACTTTTGTCCTAACGGAAGAGGAGGCGGATTGGTGCTGGTTGGTGGATGTCGGTGACTGGAGGCCTATATTGGAAACGGTGGGAGACCTGTCCATTCGGGGCCTTTTTATTACTCATACGCACTACGACCATATTTATGGCATCAATCAAATCGTGAGCCGTTACCCTGAATGTGTGGTTTATACGTCCGAAAAAGGGAAAGAGGGTCTGTATTCCGACAAGTTGAATTTTTCTCGTTACCATAATGATCCGATCCTGTTTCAAGGAAAGCATTTGCGACTTTTGAAAGAGGGCGATCGGGTAAACCTGTTTCCATCCATAGATCTTATGGTTGTGGAAACGCCTGGTCATGACTGGAGTTGCTTGAGTTATTATACCGATCAATTCGTATTTACGGGTGATTCCTATATCCCGGGAATTAAGGTCATCACCTCTTTTCCCCATAGTGATAAGCCATTGGCTGCTCAATCTCTGGAAAAAATCTTACGGCTAACGAAGGAACGGAGTGTCTGTCCGGGGCATAACGATTGTGTCTGACTGATATCTATAATAAAAATTCTCCTCATCCCCTATTGCGAATCCGCCATAAAATGATTTTCTTTGTAATTGGTCGATAACATATTAACGAAATAACTATGGAAAGATATTTGGATCCAAAAGCGGATTTGACGTTTAAGAAGGTATTTGGTGAGCATCCCGACTTGGCGAGGAGTTTTTTGAACGCCTTGCTGCCCTTGGAGGCGGGCGAGGAGATTGAAAGTATTGAGTACCTCCCGGCGGAACTGGTGCCCGAGAATCCATTGCGTAAGAACAGTATCGTGGACGTGCGTTGCCGGGATAACCAAGGTCGGCAGTTTATCGTGGAGATGCAGATGGCCTGGTCTCCGGAGTTTCAGCAGCGTGTGCTGTTTAACGCCGCCAAGGCGTACGTCCGTCAGCTGGGCAAGGGGTTTGATTACAGCTTGCTGGAGCCGGTCTATTCCTTGAACCTGGTGAACGACGTGATCGATCCGGCGTTGCCCGGTTATTACCACAGTTATCGGATGGTGCACGAGGCGTGCAGCGACCGGGTGATCGAGGGATTGCGGCTGGTGTTCGTCGAGTTGTCGAAGTTTACACCGCATTCTTTTGGCGAGAAACGCATGCACGTGTTGTGGCTGCGTTATTTGACGGAGATCGGCGATCAAACGGTTTCCGTCTCTCCAGACCTTCGGAATGACCCGGAGGTGGGTAAGGCCCTGTCCGAGATACGTGCCTCCGCATTCACGGACGCCGAGCTGGCCGCCTATGATAAGTTCTGGGATCAGGTAAGCGTGGAGGTCACGCTTTACAACAGCGGAGAACGCAAGGGCCGTGCGGAAGGTCGTGCGGAGGGAGAGCGTCAAAAGGCCTTGGAGATCGCCCGTAAGCTGAAAGGGGTAGGGCAGACTACCGCAGAAATAGCCTCGCTGACCAGCTTGAGCCTGGAGGAGGTGGAGAGGCTTTGATATATTCTTTATATTTCACTATATTTGCAATCTCCGGATTTCATTATATTCTTATGAATACCTATACAGATATACTCAGGAATAATATCTTCAAAGAGCTTGTGAATATGGATCGCGACAAGCTAGTTGATGTGTACAGGTATGTGAAAGCTGTTGCCGCAAAGGAAGAGGTGGACAGTGAGGAATTAGGAAAGTTGCTTGATGCAGCGGCTGATTATGCGGTAAAAGCGCATCAGCAAGGGGATTCTCATTCGACACAAGAGGCTCTGGATCGAATAGGAAAGGATATGGGATGGATGTAATTTGGACGTTTCCTGCTGAAAAAAGTCTACAAGTAACACTTTCTTATATTCGCTTGCGAACAGGAGACGCTTCCGCACGGAAAGTTTGGCAAATGATTCGTAAACAAGCTGAATTATTGTCTTCTAACCCGTATATGGGAAAGGTGGATCATGACTTGTCCAAAGGGAAACGCCAATTTCGTTTTATAATCATAAACAAAAAAAGTAGACTTTACTATTTTATAGAGGAAGGCTCTCTATATATCGCTTTGGTTTTGGATATTCGACAAGATCTTCGGGAGTTGGCTGAGAAAATGTCAATATTATTTTAATTCCCAGGAATCATAATTTTTTTTTTTAAGGTGTTCCGGCCTGCGGATCGCATGGTCGGTTATTGCCTGTCTATTTCCTGTCAAATCCTGTCAGGACCGCTTTTTTGCGCACTATATTTTAATCATTAAATAGATATGAACAAACGAATTTATCTTTGCCTGGCTCATATGAGCGGCAATGAGATGAAATACATCCAAGAGGCGTTCGACACCAATTGGGTGGTGCCTTTGGGACCGAATGTCAATGGCTTTGAGGAGGATCTGAAACAGTTTGTCGGGGGCGACAAGGAGGTTGTGGCGCTTTCCGCCGGAACAGCGGCGGTGCATCTGGCGCTCTTGGCTTGTGGCGTGGGGCCTGGTGACGAGGTGCTGGTGCAAAGCTTTACCTTTTGCGCCTCTTCACATCCGGTGACCTACCTTGGGGCAACACCAGTCTTTGTTGACTCGGAGGCGGAGACTTGGAATATGGATCCTGTTCTCTTGGAAGAGGCAATTCAGGACCGGATCCGGGTGACGGGCAAGAAGCCCAAGGCGATCGTGCCGGTTTACCTGTATGGTATGCCCGCCAGGATCGATGAGATCATGGCGGTGGCCGACAGGTATGATATTCCGGTGATTGAGGACGCGGCGGAAGGCCTGGGCAGCCGGTTTGATGGGAAGGTTTGCGGCACGTTCGGCCATTACGGTGTCTTGTCGTTCAATGGCAACAAGATGATCACCACCTCGGGCGGCGGTGCCTTGATCTGTCCGGATCCGGCGGCGAAGCAGAAGATTATGTTTTACGCGACGCAAGCCCGTGAGTCGTATCCCTATTACCAGCATGAAGAGATCGGGTATAACTACCGGATGTCGAACATTTGCGCCGGGATTGGTCGGGGGCAGATGACGGTGTTGGAGGAGCATATCGCCCATCACCGGCATATTTGTCGGCTCTATAAGAGCTTATTGGAAGATGTCAAGGGAATCACGTTGCACGAGAATCCCTCTCCCCGTTATGAGAGCAACTATTGGTTGAATACGATCCTGCTGGATCCGGATTTACGGGTGAAAGGCGAGGAGCATGCTTATGAGACGGTTATCCAAGGGGCAGTCGGTGGGGCGGCCGGCGTGACACATCAGTCCGGCTCGTCGCGTACGGATTGTGAGCCGAACCGCAACGTGGAGGCGATGCGGATGGGGCTGGATGCCGCCGGCATCGAGTCTCGTCCCCTCTGTTCTCGCGCTCCTGCTCGATGGCGCGGGCACGCTCTTCCTGCGTGCGGTACCGGTTTACAAGAATAATCCGGCCTACGTGAATGGGGTGAGTGAGGCTTTGTTTAAGCGAGGTCTTTGTTTGCCTAGCGGTCCTTGTGTAACGGATGAGGAGGCGCGTTATATCGTAGAACGGATTCAGGAATTGATTGTTGGATGATCATGTTGATTTTTAGGCAGATTACAAATCTGCCGGAACCGGATAACAGATGGCAAAGAAACTGAAAAAGGGGTTGCTTCTGTTGGGGCTGTGTGGTTGGTTGGTATCGCCCGTAGAGGCCCAGCAGGATACGCTTGTGACTTATCGCCTGGAGGCTATGGGTATGGCCAGCAGTGGAACTTATGCGCCACTTTGGCTGACCTCTAACCGTCATGGGGTGCTGGACCCGGCACCCAACGCGGCATTGCTACGTGCGGGGGCGACTTATCGCCAGGCGTTGTCGCGGCATTGGAGTGTTGGTGCCGGTTTGGATTTGATCGGTGGGGCTCAGGATGGCGGTCGCTTTGTTGTCCAACAGGCGTATGCCGATGTGAGTTGGCGTTGCCTGAAACTGAGTTTGGGAAGCAAGGAGCAGAATCCTTTCCTGGAACGTCCTTTCGAATTGGGGAGCGGGACCTTGGTGGAGGATGGCAACGCTCGGCCGTTGCCCCAAGTACGTATTGAGATCGCGGATTATGTGGCGGTGCCGGGCACGAAGCGTTGGCTGGCTTTTAAGGGTTACATCGCTTACGGCCGCTTTACCGACGATCGTTGGCAAGAGGATTTTGCGGCTCCAGGCAGTTACTACGTGCAGGATGTGTTTTACCATGGCAAAGGCGCTTTGTTCCGTATCGGAAACCGTGAGGTTCGCCCCTGGGAGGTGGAGATTGGTCTGCAGACCGCTACCCAGTTTGGCGGGAAACGTTATCTGAAGCGGACGGATGGGACATCGACACTTGTGCATACGATGCCCTCGGACCTGAAGACCTTCTTGCGGGTATTCCTGCCCCTGGCGGGTGGAAGCGAGACGACGGATAGCGACCAGTTGAATGTGGAGGGCAACGTGTTAGGCGCCTGGGTGGGCGGATTCACCTACTATTTCCCGAAGGACTGGACACTGCGTCTTTATGCAGAGCATTACTTTGAGGATGAGTCGGCCATGTTTTTCCAATACGGGATGTGGCGTGACGGCCTGCTGGGAGTTACGCTTCGCCCCCCGAAAAACCGCTGGGTGGATGAGTTGCTTTGGGAAGGGCTGGCGATGGATTTCCAGTCGGGACCGATCCAGTATGAGTGGTTCAACGCCTCGTTCCCGGGCATCCAGATCAGCGCATGCGACAATTATTATAACCACAGTTATTATGGCGGTTGGCAACAGGGGGGCTTGTCGAGGGGCCATCCGCTCCTGCCGGGACCGGCCTATAATGAGTCGCACCAGATCCGTTTCCGGAGCAACCGGATGCGGGCGCACCATATCGGGATAGGCGGATCGCCTTTCCGGGATTGGCAGTATCGGTTAAAATTGTCCTTGACAAGGCATTGGGGAACCTATAACGAGCCTCTTCCGGAGGTGACGCACCAGACATCCGGCTTGGCGGAGGTGACTTACCGGCCAGGCGCCTGGAATGGCTGGACCTTCTCGTTGGCCGTGGCGGCAGACCGTGGCGGTTTGATCGGGAATAGCGTAGGCGGATTATTCACAATAAGAAAAGAGGGTGTTTTATGGAGAAAATAGGAAAGAGGCGTGGAGGAAAATGGATGGAGCTTCTGCTTATGCTCCTGTTGGTTTGGCTCTGCGGCTGCGACCGTAAGTGGCCAATGAATGGAGCGCTCGACGGGCAGTGGCAGTTGCTGACGGTGGAGACGCGGGCGGATGGCGTCGTGACCGACCGGAAAGATGAGCAGTTGTATTTCCGTTTTCAATTGCAGCTGATGATGTTGACGGACTTGGGCGGAAACGGTTATGGCACCTATGTCGGTCGGATGACTTACGACCAGGAGATCCAGGTCGTACAGACCCAAGAGATGAACGTGCGGAATAATACGGGAGATTCCGGAATCGCCGCGACAGCGGAGCAGTTGGCCCCTTTTGGATTGGATAACGGAGCGACCCGTTTTGAGGTCGTAAAGGCGGGCGGTGATCATTTGATCCTGGAATCTGATTACGCCCGGCTGACGCTACGGAAGTTCTAAGATCATTTAATTACCATTTTTTAATAGAATCGCCATAGAATTTTTACGGTCCTATGGCGATTTTTGTTTTTAAAACCAGATAGAGTTATGTTAATCGATAATCAGCTATTGGACCGGGTGACGGAGGAGGCGAAGGCGAGTCCCCGGTTGCGTATGAACTATAATTTCCACACTTCGCTCGACGCTAAGGCGCAGCGGCTGTTGAACGCTCTCGAGCCGGGGACGGTCGTCCCTATCCATCGGCATAAGACCAACGGGGAGACCAATATCCTGTTGAGGGGGAAGCTCCGTATGCTGATCTATAACGATCGGAAGGAGCTGGTGGAGTCTGTCTTGCTCGATCCGCTCGTTGGGCGTTACGGCATCCACATTGAGCCGGGCCAATGGCATACGCTGGAGGTGCTGGAGAGCGGCTCGGTAATCCTCGAGGTAAAGGATGGCCCTTATCAGCCCATCGCACCGGAGGATATCCTGGAGTGATTTGTAGTTTGCGCTCGTCAGCATGCGTGCTTTACCGTTTTTTAGCACCTCCATCGTGTTTTGGAGCGATTATTGCATGGTCGTGATGATGATCGCCCCATTCGCTCCCTGCGCGCCATAGATGGTCGCCTCTTTCAGGATCTTGATCTCCGCCAGGTCGTAGACGCTGAGCGTGCTGAGGATGCCCGTGTCCATCTGGGCACCGTCGACGATGATGAGCGGGTCGTTGCCGCCATAGACGGAGCCGATGCCGCGGATTCGCACGGTGTTGTTCTGCACCTGCACGCCGCTCATCATGCGCAGGAGGCAGAAGATGTCCTGGCAGCGGGAGCGCTCGATCTCCTTTCTGCCCATCGTGTTCGAGCTTAGGATCTTGTTGCGTTCCCGCTCGAGGATCTCGCGCAATTCGGGATCGGGCTCATAACGGCGATCGATGTCGAAGCTCACCTTTTTAAGTTGGATATGGAGGTAATTGTAACCGCTGACGGGGATCTTGTAGACGATGTCCGTCTTGGGGGCGAAGAGGTAGAGCGTATCGTTGAGGTTCGCTTCGGTAAACTTGAAAACTCCTTTTCGGTCGGTCTTGACCGTAACTGGATTATCCCGGCCAAGGACAACAGGATAGCGCTTGACCGCTTTCAGTTTCGCGTCGCGCAGGATACCGATCAACGTGTCGTTTTGCCCGAAGGCCTGGAGGCTTAGGAGGCAAAGCAAGAGGGATAATAACTGTACTCGTCTCATAATCGATCATGATTTAAGGTATTCCCTACAAATGTAGGAATTTTTAATGGAATAATCGTTTACCTTTGCTCTTGATAATAATAAATTGAAGGAGGAAATCAAGATGAGAATAACGATTATTGGATCCGGAAATATGGGAGGCGCCATCGCCTTGGGTCTGGCGAAAGGCACGATCGTAAATGCCTCGGACATCACTTGTACGGCTCGTTCGGAGGAGACCCTGGCGCGCCTGAAAGCGGCGAACGCTGCATTGAACGTCACGACCGACAACCGGGCGGCGGTACGGACGGCTGATTGGGTCATTTTGGCCGTGAAGCCTTGGTTGGTCGAGTCTGTCATCCGTGAGATACGGCCGGCGTTCGACCTTGAGCGACAAGTGATCCTCTCGGTAGCCGCCGGCATTACCCTTGCCCAGCTGGAGGAGTTCCTGTCGAAGCGGAAAATGGATGAGGAGTTGATTGACCCACGGATTATCCGGGTGATGCCGAACACGGCGATAGCGGTAGGCAGCAGCATGACCTTCATTTGCGAGCAGCGGGCGAGACAGGAGGAGATCGACTTGGCCTTGCGCTTGTTCAACGAGCTGGGCCACGCCATGCTGATCGAGGAGAAACAGATGGACGCGGCGATGGCGCTCGCCTCGTGCGGGATCGCCTATGCCTTGCGTTATATCCGGGCGGCGATGGCGGGTGGCGTCGAGCTGGGTATCCGTCCGCGAGAGGCTCAGGAGATTGTCTCCTATACCGTTAAAGGAGCCGCCGACCTGTTGCTGGCGAATGGCTCGCATCCGGAGACGGAGATCGATAAGGTGACGACACCGGGTGGTATCACCATCAAGGGGTTGAACGAGATGGAGGCCGCGGGATTCACCTCGGCGGTTATCCGTGGCTTGAAGGCCAGCAAATGATTGGTAATGTAACCCGGAAGAAATGATACGAAAATGAATCAGGATAGAAGGGATTTTATCAAGAGACTCTCCGCTACGGGCGCTATGATCGGGACTGCCGGTCTGGCCGCTTGTACGCCGGGCGCGGGCCGGCAGTCGATGGGCAATGACGAAGAGGAGCGGATTGAGAGCAAGCTGATCGTCCCGAAGGCGCAAGGCCTGAAGATCACGGGTACATTTCTCGACGAGATCTCGCACGATATTCCGCACCAGAATTGGGGAGAGCAGGAGTGGGATCGTGATTTCGCCTACATGAAAGCGATCGGTATTGACACGGTCATCATGATCCGTTCGGGGTACCGGAAGTTCATTACCTATCCTTCGGAATATTTGATGAAGACATTTGGGTGCTATAAGCCTTCGGTCGACCTGCTGGATATGTTTCTCCGGTTGGCCGATAAGTACGGGATGATGTTCTATTTCGGGTTGTATGACTCAGGAAAATACTGGGACACGGGCGACCTGACATGGGAGATCGACTCGAACAAGTTCGTCATAGAGGAGGTCTGGAAGAAATATGGCCATTACAAGAGTTTTCAGGGGTGGTACCTTTGCCAGGAGATCAGTCGGGCAACAAAGGGAGCCGTAGCCGCTTTCGGTGGTTTGGGCAAGCAATGCAAGGAGGTCTCGGGTGGCCTGCCGACCCTGATCTCGCCTTGGATTGATGGCAAGAAGGCGGTAGATGCCGCCTCGGGTAACCTGACGAAGGAACAGGCGGTCTCTGTTGAGGAGCACGAGCGCGAATGGTCCGAGATCTTTGATGGCATAAAGGGTTATGTGGATGCTTGCGCTTTCCAGGACGGGCATATTGACTACGACGAGCTGGATGCCTTTTTCAGTGTCAACAAGCAAATGGCTGATCGGTATGGAATCGAGTGCTGGACCAATGCGGAGTCGTTCGACCGCGACATGCCGATTAAATTCCTGCCGATCAAGTTCGATAAGCTGCGACTGAAACTGGAGGCGGCTGCCCGCCAGCATTACGATAAGGCCATTACTTTTGAGTTCTCTCATTTCATGAGTCCGCAGTCCGCCTACCTTCAGGCCGGTCATCTTTATGATCGCTATAAGGAGTATTTCGAGATCCCTTGACGAATATGAGATAATTCTGGGGAACAAGTGACATTTTGTTCCCGGTTTAGCCCCTCAATGGGTGATTATTTTTATCTTTGGGGTCAGAATAAATAATAAATTATAACAAATAAGTATGAACGAGCAGATAAAACAAATCGCGGAGCGCTTGGTGGGTTTGCGCGACGCCCTAGAGGTCTCGGTCGAGGAGATGGCCAAGACCTGTCATTTGACGCCGGAGCAATACCGCGAGATAGAGAGCGGTAACGTCGATATCTCGGTCAGTATCTTGCACCAGATCTCGCAGACTTATGGCGTGGAGCTGACCACCTTGATGTTTGGCGACGAGCCGAAGATGAGTACCTATTTCATCACCCGTAAGGGCAAGGGTGTCGCCGTGGAGCGTACGAAAGCCTATAAGTACCAATCGTTGGCGGCAGGTTTCGCCGGTCGGCAGGCCGATCCATTCCTGGTAACGGTTCATCCGAAACCAGAAGATGAGCCGATTTATCTCAACTCGCATCCCGGGCAGGAGTATAACCTGGTCCTCAGTGGACGGATGTTGTTACAGATCAACCATAAGGACTTGATCCTGGAGGAGGGCGACAGCATCTATTTCAACTCCGAGTTGCCCCATGGCATGAAGGCCCTGGATGGAGAGAAGGTTTGCTTCTTGGCGATTATCTTATAATAGTTAATGATTTAAGACAATAGGAATACAATGTTAGAAAGGTTTGTAGAACAAACAAAATTTGAGTCATCTGAGGATTTCAAAAAGAATTTGAGGATTAAGGTGCCCGAGAATTTCAACTTTGGTTACGATGTGGTAGACGCATGGGCGGCTGAGGAGCCAGAGAAGCGTGCGCTCTGCTGGACGAACGACCATGGTGAACACATCGATTTCACCTTTGCCGATATGAAACGATATACCGACCAGACCGCTTCCTATTTCCAATCGTTGGGTATTGGGCGTGGAGATATGGTCATGTTGATCCTGAAACGTCGTTATGAGTTCTGGTTCTCGATTGTCGCCCTCCATAAACTGGGAGCGGTAGTCATTCCGGCGACGCACCTGCTGACGAAGAAGGATATCGTTTACCGGGCCAACGCCGCCGACATTAAGATGATCGTTTGCGCAGGTGAGGAGGTAATCACCAAACATATTATAGATGCCATGCCTGAGTCGCCGAGCGTCAAGACGCTTGTCTCGGTTGGTCCGCAAATTCCGGAGGGCTTTGAGGATTTCCATAAGGGTATTGAAGCGGCTGCGCCATTTGTCCGTCCGGCACACGCTAACAGTAATGACGATATCTCGTTGATGTACTTTACCTCCGGTACGACCGGAAATCCCAAGATGGTTGCGCACGATTTTACCTATCCGTTGGGACACATCACGACCGGTTGTTACTGGCACAACCTGCATAGGGACAGTCTTCACCTGACGATTGCCGATACCGGTTGGGGCAAGGCGGTCTGGGGAAAACTTTATGGGCAATGGATTGCCGGTGCGACGGTGTTTGTTTACGACCATGAGAAGTTCACGCCGGCGGATATGCTCCGGATGATCCAGGATTATCATATCACTTCGCTGTGCGCCCCACCGACGATTTTCCGGTTCCTGATCCGGGAGGATTTGACGAAATATGATCTCTCTTCCCTGCAATATTGTACGATTGCGGGAGAGGCTTTGAATCCTGCGGTTTACGATACGTTCTACAAACTGACCGGTATCAAGTTGATGGAGGGTTTTGGTCAGACTGAGACCACGTTGACGATCGCTACCTTCCCTTGGATGGAGCCAAAGCCAGGTTCGATGGGTATGCCTAATCCGCAATATGAAGTAGACCTCTTGCGTCCGGATGGTACGCCGGCAGAGGATGGCGAGCAAGGACAGATCGTGATCCATACCGCTAACGGTAAACCGTTGGGCCTTTTCAAGGAGTATTATCGTGATCCGGAACGGACTAAGGAGGCTTGGCATGACGGGCTTTATTATACGGGTGATGTCGCTTGGCGTGATGAGGATGGTTATTTCTGGTTCGTAGGCCGGGCAGACGACGTGATCAAGAGCTCCGGATATCGTATTGGCCCGTTTGAGGTCGAGAGCGCATTGATGACGCATCCTGCGGTTGTGGAGTGCGCTATTACAGGTGTGCCGGATGAGATCCGCGGTCAGGTGGTGAAAGCGACGATCGTATTGGCTAAAGATTACAAGGACAAGGCGGGTGAGGCTTTGGTTAAGGAGTTGCAGGACCACGTGAAACGGGTGACGGCTCCTTATAAGTATCCTCGTGTCGTGGAGTTTGTGGATGAGTTGCCCAAGACGATCAGCGGCAAGATCCGCCGGGTAGAGATCCGTGATAAGGATAACCGATGAGAAGGGTTGCGGTCAAGATAGGCAGCAACGTACTGGCCCGTCCGGATGGTACGTTGGATATTACCCGTATGTCGGCGTTGGTGGATCAGGTGGCAGAGTTGCATCATCGAGGCTTTGAGTTGATCCTGGTCTCATCAGGGGCGGTCGCTTCCGGCCGGAGTGAGATCAAGGTTGGCAAGAAGTTGGATCCGGTATCGGCGCGGCAGCTTTATTCGGCGGTGGGCCAGGCCAAGTTGATAAACCGTTATTATGAGTTGTTCCGGGAACATCATATCGCCTGTGGCCAAGTGTTGACCACCAAGGAGAGCTTTGGAAGCCGGGGGCACTACCTGAATCAGAAGCATTGCATGGAGGTGATGTTGGAGAATCGGGTCGTGCCGATCGTGAACGAGAACGATACCATCTCGGTGACGGAGTTGATGTTCACGGATAATGATGAGTTGTCGGGGTTGATCACTACGATGATGGACGCTGAGGCCTTGATTATCCTGAGTAATATTGATGGAATTTACAATGGTGATCCGAAAGCGCCCGGATCGAGCGTGATCCGGAATGTGGTTTCAGGCAAGGCGGACTTGTCGGAGTACGTGCAAACCGGAAAATCCTCGTTTGGCAGGGGAGGAATGCTGACGAAATGCCGTATCGCCCAAAAGGTAGCGGATGAGGGTATTCCTGTGATGATCGCTAATGGTAAGCGCGACCGGATATTGGTTGATCTGTTGGAACGACCCGATGAGACGGTATGTACCTGTTTCGCTCCCGCTGCCCGACCTGTCAGCAGTGTCAAGAAATGGATCGCCCATTCTGAGGGTTTTGCGAAGGGTGAGATCCATATTAACGCTGGAGCAGAGCAGGCTTTAACGGGTGAAAGGGCTACGAGTCTTCTCCTGGTGGGGGTTACCTCGATTGCGGGCGACTTTGAGAAGGATGATATCGTCCGGATCATCAATGAACAAGGGGAGCAGATTGGTGTCGGTTGCGCCAATTACAGCAGTGAGGAGGCCCGTGCATTGATAGGCGCTCGCGACCAGAAGCCATTGGTGCATTACGATTATTTATGTTTGGATTGAATAGAAAGGAATAGGATTATGATAAAGGAGTTGTTGGTGCGGGCGAATGAGGCGGTCCGTTCATTGTCGACTCTTGATGATGATCGGATTAATGAGGTTCTCCGGGCTGTAGCTTGTCGGTTACGTCAATCGGAGGCGGAGATCCTCCGGGAGAATCTTAAGGATTTGGAGCGTATGTCGCCCGACGATCCAAAATACGACCGACTGAAGCTGACAACTGACCGGTTGGCGGGTATTGCCGGCGATATGGAGAATGTCGCGACCTTGCCCTCGCCGTTGGGAAAGACTTTGGCGGAATGGAGTCGTCCTAATGGAATGCGCTTACGTAAGGTGTCGGTACCTTTTGGTGTAATAGGCGTGATCTATGAGGCGCGCCCGAACGTTACCTGCGATGTTTTCTCGCTTTGCCTGAAGAGCGGGAATGTTTGCGTGTTGAAGGGTGGATCCGATGCAGATTGCTCGAATCGGGCATTGGTAAAGGTGATTCATTCAGTCTTATCGGAGATGGGGGTGAATCCCTCAGTTTGTCTTTTATTGCCACCGGATCGGGAAGCGACAGCCGAGTTGTTGGAGGCGGTTGGTTTGGTTGACTTGATCATCCCTCGTGGTAGTGGCGCTTTGATCCGTTTCGTGCGTGATCATGCGAAGGTTCCAGTGATCGAGACCGGTGCGGGTATTTGTCATACCTATTTCGATAAGGATGGTGATCGGGAAAAAGGTCGGGTGATCGTCAATAACGCCAAGACTCGCCGTGTAAGCGTTTGCAATGCCTTGGATTGCCTGCTGGTTCATCAGGAACGGTTGGAGGATTTGTCTTATATCTGTGCGCCATTGGCTGACAGCAGGGTAATTGTCTACGCTGATGAGCAGGCTTACAAAGTGTTGGAAGGAGCTTATCCTGCCGATTTGTTGGAACGAGCGACAGAAGAGAGCTTTGGAACGGAGTTCCTGGATTACAAGATGGCGATCCGGACAGTCGGTTCCATAGATGAGGCGATCCGTCACATTGGTCGTTATGGCTCGAAGCATAGCGAATGTATCGTGAGTGAGTCTAAGGAGGCGATCCGTCAGTTCCAGCGTGAGGTTGATGCCGCTTGTGTTTACGCTAACGTATCAACCGCCTTTACGGATGGCGCGCAGTTTGGTTTTGGCGCGGAGATTGGTATCAGTACGCAGAAACTGCATGCCCGGGGGCCGATGGCCTTGCCGGAGTTGACGACCTATAAATACCTGATTGAGGGGGAAGGGCAAATTCGCCCCAAATAATCGGGAGGAGTTGTGAATTATTAAATGAGGAGATAATATAATGAGAAATTTCACATGTGTGCAGGATTTGGGCGACTTGAAACAGGCGCTCAATGAGGCTTTTGAGATCAAGAAGGATCGTTTCCGTTTTTCGGAATTGGGTAAGAACAAGACTTTGTTGATGATCTTTTTCAATTCCAGCTTGCGAACTCGCCTTTCAACGCAGAAGGCTGCGATGAATTTGGGTATGAATACAATCGTGCTCGACGTGAATCAGGGCGCTTGGCGCTTGGAGACGGAGCGTGGCGTCATTATGGATGGTGATAAGCCTGAGCATCTGTTGGAGGCTGTTCCCGTGATGGGATGCTATTGTGATATTATTGGTGTTCGTTCGTTTGCTCGTTTTGAGAGTAAGGCTGACGATTACAATGAGAAGATCTTGAACCAGTTTATAGAGCATTCCGGTCGTCCGGTCTTTAGTATGGAGGCAGCTACTCGCCACCCGTTACAGAGTTTCGCCGACTTGATCACGATCGAGGAGTACAAGAAAACAGCACGTCCAAAAGTGGTGATGACTTGGGCTCCACATCCGAAATCGTTGCCACAGGCTGTACCAAACAGCTTCGCGGAGTGGATGAACGCGACCGATTATGAGTTTGTGATCACTCATCCGGAGGGTTATGAGTTGGATCCGAGGTTCGTGGGCAATGCTCGTGTGGAGTACGATCAACGGAAAGCTTTCGAGGGGGCGGATTTCATCTACGCTAAAAACTGGTCCGCATATCGTGACCCGAATTATGGGCAGGTCATTAACATGGATCGTTCCTGGACAGTTGATACGGAGAAGATGGCACTGACGAATAACGCCTATTTCATGCACTGTTTGCCGGTACGCCGTAACATGATCGTGACGGACGACGTGATTGAGAGTCCACAAAGTATCGTGATCCCGGAGGCGGCCAATCGTGAGATTTCCGCTCAGACCGTCTTAAAGAAGATCTTGGAGGGCTTGAAATAATAAACAAGAGAGTATATAGGGGACGCCACTGGAGTCGGGAGATTGAACCGATTGTTAGTTGGCGTCCTTTTTATTTTATTGAGTCAGTAAATAGGCGCTTCCTGATTTGGAATTGAGGAGCGTTATGATGGGAAAATATGGAAGAGGTATATGCGTTTTATCGTGAGCGGATCGGGAAAGCCACAGGTGAGGTCGGTCGTTTGCGACGGGAGATTCATTGGTTAGGAACACTTCGCCTCGTGTTGGTTGCGGGGGCGTTTGGCTTGATTTGGGGATTGCGTGAATCTGGTTGGTTATGGATGACCATCAGCTTGTTGATTTGTGCCGGACTTTTCGCTTTTTTGATGTGGCGACATTTCAAGCTTTTTGCCCGTAAGAGCGATCTGGAGCGACTGATCCGTTTGAATGAGTTGGAATTGAAGGGCTTGGATTATGATTTTAGCGCATTCGATGGCGCACCCGACAAGATCGATCCGGCGCATCCGTTTAGTTTGGATTTGGATCTTTTCGGTGACCATTCCCTTTTCCAGTCCATAAACCGGACCGTTACGGTTTGTGGACGTGAGCTTTTGGCCAATTGGTTGCAAGAACCGTTGACAGATAAGGTCGCTATAGAACAGCGTCAGACTTTCGTGCGTGAATTGAGCGAACGAGCCGATTTGCGTCAACGGTTTTATGTTGAGGGTGGCGACCAGGCTGAGGATTTGTCCGATCTGGGTCGGTTGGACCATTTGGCGGAAAGACCATCTCTTTTTTCAGGGAACCATTGGCTCGAGTTACTGGTTTGGCTAGTACCGGCGGGTTGGTTCGTCTTATTGGTTGCCTATGGCTTGGGGTGGCTGGCCGAGTCGTGGCTGGGCTTTTATCTACTATTCGCGCTTATGGTTGGTTATGCTCGGTCTAAGGCGTTGAATAAGCTTTATGAACGGGTGAACCGCTTGGAGGGAATCCTTAAGGCTTATGCCCGTTTGGCTCGTCTACTTGAGGCGGAAAGCTTTCAATCGGACGAGGGAAAAGAGATCCATGACCTGTTAGTTGGAAAGGATGGTGCGGTCGCTTCGGAGGCGATCCATCAATTATCTCGCCTGATTGGCGGTCTCGACCAGCGTTACAGTGCGGCAGGTGTGGTTCTTAACCTGTTTTGGATGCGTGATACCCGTCTGGCGATTCGTCTGGAGCGTTGGCTCTCCCGTTTTGGTTCTGAGATGGTGGGTTGGTTGGATGCGTTGGCCCGTTTTGACGCTTATGCTTCGTTGGCCGGTTTTGCTTTCAATCACCCCGATTACGTCTATCCTACCTTAACCGATCATTATTTTACGATGAAAGGTAAGCGGCTCGGTCATCCTTTACTGGATCGGAACCGCTGTGTGCGTAATGATGTTCATGTGCCTGACGCACCATGGTTCTTGATTATCACCGGCGCAAACATGGCTGGTAAGAGTACCTATTTGAGAACGGTGGGTGTCAACTATCTGTTGGCTTGTGTGGGCGCTCCGGTTTGTGCCGAGTCGTTGATACTTTGTCCTGCTTCTTTGATGACCAGTTTATGTACTTCCGATTCGTTAGCGAGCCATGAATCCTATTTTTTTGCCGAACTGAAGAGGTTGCAGGCTATTATCCTGCGCTTACGGCAGGGTGAGCGGCTCTTCATTATTTTGGATGAGATCCTGAAGGGTACCAATTCAGAGGACAAGCAGAAAGGCTCCTTGGCCTTGATGAAACAATTGGTTGGGTTAGGCAGTTGTGGGATTATCGCTACCCATGACCTGCTGTTGGGATCCCTCGAGCGGGAATTTCCGGAAGCGATCAAGAATTACCGTTTTGAGGCTGACATAAAAAATAATGAGCTATCCTTCTCATACCAATTACGAGAAGGAATAGCCCAAAATATGAACGCTTGCTTTTTGATGCAAAAGATGGGTATTACCGTTTAGTCCCGTATTTCGCTTTGATCTCGGGTAATGCCTTTTGGATGTCGGCGATGCGAGTAGCGTCGCTCGGGTGGGTACTCATGAATTCCGGGGTTTTCCCGCCCGATCCAGCCGACATCTTTTGCCAGAAACCAACGGCTACGTCTGGATTATAACCAGCCATAGTCATGAAAACCAATCCCATATAATCCGCTTCCAGCTCATGTTTACGGGAGAAGGGTAGCATGACACCATATTGCGCTCCGATACCGTAAACTGCTGAGGCCGCAGTTTGTATAGCCTGGCTTTTGTTCTGGGTGGCCGCACCCAATATGGCCGCTCCGTATTGAGCCATGATTTGTTGACTCATCCGCTCATTACTGTGTTTTGCGACGGCGTGCGCTACCTCATGACCGACAACTACCGCCAATTCATCGTCTGATGAGACTAATTTCATCAGTCCCTCATAAACGACGATCTTACCGCCAGGCATACAAAAGGCATTAACCTGCGGATCTTGTACCAGATTAAATTCCCATGCGAAGTTTTTGATCTCGCTGGACATCCCGTTCGCCTTCAAGTAGGCCTCTGTTGCCGAAGCTATTTTCTTGCCAACTCTTACGACCATCTGCGTTTGGGCCGTATTGGAGGATTTCTTGGCTCCCTTCATGTAATCGCTGTATTGTGTCAAACTAGCGGATAATACCTCTTGGTCAGATACCAACAAGACCTGTTTCCTACCGGTCAGTGGTACGCTCGAACAGCCTGTCAGGAGAAACAAGGCAGCTAACCAGCTTAAATATCGATTACTCACTCTCTTCATAACTCTAGGTTTTTAATTTTGACAAAGTTAAGTAAATAATTCGATATCTGTTCAGCCGAGAAAGGGAACAAATATGATTCATAGAGGGCATTCTTCTCTTATAAATAAGGGTATAAGATTAATAATCATAATCGATGATTACCTTAACAGGCCGGTGATCAGATTCAATTTCAGCATCATACACTTCCGCTTTGGAAACATTTATTCTTGTTTTGTCTTGCTTAAGGGCCGCTATATAATCAATTGTTGTTTCTGGAAGGGAAGCTGGGAAAGTATGGCTAGCCGTATCAGTTAGTAAATAAAAATTCTGATTCATTTCCGCGATGAATTTTGAATCAGGAGTATCATTCCAATCGCCTCCAATGAATACGGGCTTTTTGTAGCTTTTCAGTATGTCGTAAATGATTTTAGCGGAAGAAAGTCTATCTTTTTCTGTTAAAGATAGATGGGTGCACGAGAAAATGTAATGATCAAATTCTGCCACTATTAAGGTACGTTTTTCTTCCTCTCCAGGTAATGGATAATGTTTTATAGAAAGAGGTTTTTGCTTACAAAGTATGCCAATTCCATATTTGCCACCATCAAATTCGATAGCTGGAGCATAAATAGGATACATCCCTGTTCTTTTAGCCAATTCTTCAAGAACAAATAGGCCTTCATTTCTATTCGTGCAGCTATCAATTTCCTGTATGGCGATAGCGTCTGTGTCTAGTTTCTTAATGACTTCGGCTATTCGTTCGTAGGAGACTTTTTCGTCTAAACCTTTAGCATTACGAATATTATAACTTGCTAGTGATAATTGATAATGGTGTAATTGCTTTTTCTCTACGGAGCATTGTGTGAAAATAGAAGCCAATGCGAAAATGAAAATAACCATAAATAAATTGAGTCGAACCATTATTATTGAATTTAAGGTTAAACAAAATGATAGATTTTATTCCTAATGCAAATATAAGGTGTTTTTTTGTTGAGGAAATTCTTTCATGTGAATCATTTTTATGTTTTTTCTGGATTAATTTGCGAATATCAATAAAAAAAGGTTTCTTTAAGGCGATTTTAAAAGAGAGTGATGAGACTTCAAATAAAATATATAGTATGGTGCCTATCGTGGTTTTGGCTTGTTGGCTGTTCTGATCGACCTTCTGTCGGGGAGAATAGGGAGAAGTATCTAGTCGATTCTCTTTTGAACATTTATAAAGATTCGATGGCAGAGTCGCCGAGACAGGTGATTAAAGTATTTTCAGCTACCCGATCACGACTGCATGATAGTTTGGACTATTACAATCTGTTATCACATGAGTCCCGATGTTATTATTACTTAAACCAAATGGATGAGGCATTTCGTGTTAATGGGCAAGTTATTACCTATTGTGAGCGGAATGCTTTAGCGGATAGAAATCGAATAAGGATCCTTTTGGGTGACGCATATAATAATCGGGGTGTATTTTGGCAGGAACTTGGACAGCGAGACTCCGCCTTATTGTCGCTGAAAAAGGCTGCTGATGCTTTGAGAGGGGTGACGACACCACGTACGTCATTGCCCTCTATTTATGTAAATTTGGCTGATTGTTATATGCAAGAGGGCGATTATTCTTGGTGTGGCTATTATTATCGTCAGGCTCTTTTGCAAGCAGATTCACTAGGCATAGGCGATCGGGATTATTTTGCCATTTATTCGGGTTTGGCGAAACTTTATACGGAGTTGGGTAACTATCCAGAAGCGGACGACTATTTTCGGAAGGCTGAGCAGTTAAGGAAGTCTTGTACGGCTTATGAACGTTATTTTTTCGCTAATACCCGTGGAAACTATTATTATAATACGAAAGAATATGATCATGCGCTCGAGTGGTTTCGACGAGCAGACCGGATTACGGACGCTTTTCCGCAGCCTCTTTATAAAGCGATTGTCCATGGTAATCTAGGAGAGACTTTTATTTTGCTTAAGCAGCCGGATTCAGCTCGTTTTTATTTGGATGATGCACGGCGACTTTTTGGCAAGGCTTATGATCAGCCAGCTTTTCGTTATTATATGGATGGCTTATATGCCTCTTTAGCTTTGCTGGAGAATGATCTGCCATTGGCGGAACGTTTACTCTCGGGAGTTTATGAACATGAGCAGGTAAATCCGCTCTATACCTATTATAATAATCGCCGGATGGCGGAGTTGTATGAGAAAAAAAGGAGATTATCGAAAGGCATTTGATTTTAGTCGAATGGCTGAGCACATCGATGATTCGTTACGAAATGAAAAGGTTCGGAATAGTTTGGCGGAGATAGATTTTCGTTATCGTCAGGATACGACCTTGTTGCGAAAAGATATGCAGTTGATCAGTGCACGAGAGGAGGTGGGGCAATGGAAAATGCTTTCATATATTTTCGTTTTGTTGCTATTGTCGTTTTTTCTGACGGTCCTTTCTTTGTATCTTTATCGTCGAAGGAGAAGAGAAAAACAGTATTGGGCCCGGATGATGACTGTTAATCGTTTGAAGATGGCTTTGGTGCGTAGTCGGGTATCTCCTCATTTTATATTTAATGTACTCAATGCCGTATTGCCTTCGTTGCGTCAATATGGAGAGTTGGACCAGCCGATCAGATTGTTGGTAAAGGTGTTGAGAAGTAATCTCTCTTTCTCGGAGCGATTGGCGGTGCCTATGTCGGAGGAGATCGGTTTTGTTAAGGATTATCTGCGTTTACGTCTTTGGAGCGATCCGGACCGAATCCGCATTGTGTGGGATTTGCCTGAGCCATTACCTTCGAGTTGGCTGGTTCCTTCCATGTTTATTCAGATTCCGGTAGAAAACGCTGTGAAACATGCTTTCGATCCGGACGATCGGGAAGCTTGCGTTCGTATTCGGGCATGGGAGAAGGAGGAATATTTGCACATTCAAATATTAGATAACGGTGATGGTTTTTGGCCGGATCGAGAATCAAAAACTGTTCTATCACATGCTGCAGAACAAGGAACAGGATCTGGTTTGCGTATCATTCGGCAGACAGTTGACTTGCTGAACCTCAGGAATGTGAAGAAAATGAGTTTCTTAGTGCAGAACCGTGAGCAACTGCCCCCTGACACCCATGGGACTTTGGTCTCGATTGTTATACCTTTGGAATATATGTTTGAGCTATGAACGAAGAAATTACAGTAGTTATTGTGGATGATGACCCCGTTTCTATCCGAAATTTGAGTAATGACTTAATGACCTATCCGGATATTCAAATTTTGGAAACAACCACATCGGTAGAGAAAGCGCAGAAAATTATCATCCGCCAACAACCGGATCTTCTGTTTCTGGATGTGGAGATGCCAAAACAGTCCGGATTGGAGTTGTGGAAGTCGATCCAATCGGATGTGCATGCCAATATGCGAGTCGTTTTTTATACCGCTTACGATTCTTATCTCTTGAAAGCGTTGCGAGCTTCTGCTTTTGATTTTCTTATGAAACCTTATTTACCAGATGAATTGGATGAGATAATTAATCGTTTTCGTTCCGTATTCTATCGCAGTAAAGCAAATATGGAGCAATCGATGCGCCGACTTTTAGCTGATGACCGGAAATTCGCCATTCAAACCGTGACAGGTCTGTTGTTCTTGAAACGGCGGGATGTCTTGATGTTCCATTTTTCTGAGTCGAACCGTTGCTGGCAACTCCTACTTGCCGACCGGACAGAGTATAAGTTGAGAATGAGTCTTGCTGCTCGTGATTTGTTGAACATGAGCGTATCCTTTGTCCAGATCAGTCAAAATTGTATCGTAAACCTGGAACATCTTTGTACGATTGAGAATAAGACACTCGAATGCCGTCTTTATCCTCCTTATGACGATATTGAATTAGTTGCTTCCAGACGCTATTATGGAAAGGTAAAGGAGTTGCTGGAAATCATTTGATTCTTTCTAAATATTGTTGTTTTATCCGTTGTTTTTAACCGCTTAACCGCAAAAATGGCGGTTTGTCCGTATTTGTGAATTAGGGTTATTGTGAAAAGTCGTTTGTATAGGTACCTTTGAGATCCATAAAAAGGACCTGGTGCGTAAATGCAATGTGGTACTTTTGGGGGAGACTGGTTTGATTTTGAGGATAGTGTTTACTTTGTATTAAAGATCACCAACCCTAATTATATATATGTTTGGAAGCCTTCGAAGGAAAGAGGGATTTTCTGATTTTTCTCGTTACAAATCAGTTGTAGATGCGATGACAGGAATCGATTTCGTTAAGCTCGAGTCTTTAAAATGACCGAGTGAAGAGATTTCCTGTCATCGCATTGTTTTTTAGGCAATCCATTAAAAATGAATAAAATTAATTGGAGGATGTGCTTCTGAAAAAAAAATAGAATGTCTTGTCTATTAGGCAAGATTGGTCTATATTTGCAAAATCTTTAGGAACAGAAGATCAAATTTAACTCTATTTTAACCATTGGGGTTTGATTGGGTCGGAAATCAAAAAAGTTTTTAACTATAAATCATTCTGTTAAAAAATAAAACGAGTTTTTTGAGAGATATGAATTGGCATTTGAAAAAAAATGTGACCGGACAGGAGGTAAACGTCAGGAGATGTCCGGTGAGGAATTTGTTATGGATCGCTTTGTTTGCGGTCATGTGTGGTGTCTTATCGGGTTGTGGCTCGCGTAAGAATGTAGTTTATCTCCAAGATGTGGAGCCTTTAAAGCAGGAAAAGATTGAGCGTCAGTTCCAGATGTACATTCATGAGGATGATCTTTTGGCGATTATGGTCAACAGTAAGGATCCTGAACTGGCTTTGCCTTTCAATATGCCGGTAGTGACATATCAAATTGGAGCTCAAACAACGGCACAACAGCGAATTTTGGGTTACTTGGTGGACACGAATGGAAATATTGATTTCCCGATTTTAGGAAAGATTCATGTGGCAGGTTTAACTCGTTTGCAGTTGACGGAATTGATTAAAAATAAGTTGATAGAAGAGGATTTGATTAAGGATCCTGTGGTAACAGTTCAATTCTTGAATTTTAAGGTATCAGTTATGGGTGAGGTGTCGCGTCCAGGTTCTTTTACAATCAATAGTGACCGTATTACCTTGTTGGAGGCTCTAAGTATGGCTGGGGATTTGACGATTTATGGACGTCGTGACCGTGTTGCGGTAATTCGTGAGGTTGATGGGCAGCGGACCATCTTGTTCCATGACTTGCGCTCGGCTGATATCTTTTCTTCTCCCTGCTATTATTTGCAACAGAATGATATTGTGTATGTAGAGCCAAACAAGGCAAAGGCTGGAACGAGTGAGATTAACCAGAATACTTCCGCAAGTGTTTGGTTGTCGGCTGTCTCAATTTTGGCGTCAATAGCTTCGTTGCTTGTGACGATTTTAAATTAATCCTTTATACTAATAATTTCTAAACGAAAAAAATGGCTACGGAACAACAAGAACAATGGAACAATAATGCCGCAGCTTCTGAGCAAGAGGAGGATCTCATTAATCTAGGAGACTTGATCCAGATTGTTTGGGCTAAGAAGGTTTGGTTTATTATATCGATAGTCGCATGTTTGAGTTTAACGGTGCTCTATTTGCTTTGGGCTCCTAAGGTTTATACTCGTCAGGCCACTGTATTGATCAAGGATGATCGTCAAGGAGGCGGTGGTGGAGGTTTGGGTGATGGTGCTTTTGCGGACCTGAATCTTTTTGGTATGTCCAGAAATGTGGATAATGAGGTCTTGGTTTTCAAGGCGAATCGTTTGATGCGAATTGTGGCTGAGCGTTTGAGCTTGGATGTTGACTACACGATGAAGTCGGGTTTGCGTACAGTGACATTGTATACACAGTCTCCTGTAAAAGTGGAATTTCCAGATGCGGAACAAACACAGGAGTTGGCATTGAAAGTCACCCCTATTAATGTGGATCAAGTCCATTTGAGTGATTTTAAGATGTGGGATCCGGAAGGTGAGGAGATCGCTTTCGAGGATGAGCAGACTGTAGCGTTACGTGATACTGTAGAGACTCCAATTGGTCGTTTGGTAGTTTCGCCAACACTTTATTATACCGATGAGTATTATGATGAGGTTATTCGTGTAACTAAATCGGATCTATTAAAGGTCGCTCGTGATTATCAACAGAATTTGAATTCCGCATTGGCATCCAAGCTGTCAACGATGATTAACTTGAGTCTTCAGGATTATTCCATAACTCGTGCTGAAGACGTGATTAATACGTTGATTGATGTTTATAATGAGGATGTGATTAATGATAAGAATCAAATCGCTATTAATACTTCAGAGTTTATTAATGAGCGTTTGGTGATTATCGAGCAGGAACTGGGCAATGTTGATGCAAGTATTGAGACTTTCAAGCGTGAGAATCAATTAACTGATATTAAATCAGAGGCTGGTATGTACTTGGAGAGTACGAGTACATATCAACGTGAGGGGTTAAGTTTGGAGAACCAGTTGACTTTGGCCCAATACATCAAGGATTATTTGCAAGATCCGGCCAAAAGTAAGGATTTGATTCCCGCTAATACAGGTATTTCGGATGCGGGTGTTGAGTCTCAGATCGCTGATTATAATGAGACTTTATTGAAGCGTGATAAATACATCGCCAATAGTAGTGAGAAAAACCCAGTGGTGATGGATTTAAATAATACGTTGACTGCTATGCGTCAGACTATTATCCGTGCGTTGGATAATATAATCGTTGGATTGCGTATTAAGATTGGAAATGTTCGTGCTCAAGAGTCACAATTAACCAAACGAATTGCGGCAGTGCCTTCTCAGCAGAAGCATGTGTTAACTATTGAGCGTCAGCAGAAGATTAAGGAGGAACTTTATCTTTATCTTTTGAATAAACGTGAGGAGAGTGCCTTGACACAAGCGATTACTGAAAGTAATGCTCGTATTATTGATCCTGCTACAGGTGATGATAAGCCAGTTTCTCCAAAGAGCTTGATAGTCTTGATCGCTGGATTCATTTTAGGATGTGCGATTCCGGCTGGTATCATTTGGTTGAAGATGACATCTGATACGAAGGTACGGACACGTAAGGAGGTAGAGGAGAAGCTTACTATTCCGTTCTTGGGTGAGGTTCCGCAGAAGAAGAAAAGTCGTAAACTTACTTCGAAAGAGGATAATACGCAAAATGCGATTGTGGTCCGTGATGGTGGACGTGATTCTGTCTCTGAGGCTTTCCGCATATTGAGAACCAATATCTCTTTCATGCAGGTTGATAACTCTAATTTGAAGACAATAATGTTTACCTCTTCAAATGCTGGTGCGGGTAAGACATTCGTGTCGGCAAACTTCTCTGTCAGTTTGGCCATGATGGGTAAGAAGGTCGTATTGATCGACTTGGATATCCGTAAAGGTACGATGTCTGGATTGCTGCGTGGTGTTGACACAAACAACGGAATGAGTAATTATTTGTCTGGAGTTATTACATCTGTCGATAGTCTGATCAAGCCTTCCGGTTGGCATGAGAATCTTGACGTGATTCCTGCTGGGCCTGTACCTCCCAACCCAACAGAATTGTTGTTGAGCAAGCGTCTGGATACGTTAGTTGACCAGCTGCGTGACCGTTATGATTATATTATCTTGGATAATGTTCCCGCATTGGTTGTGGCGGATGCGACCATAGTGAACCGTTTGGCTGACATGACGATCTACGTGATGCGTGCGGGTATCTTTGATAAGAGACAATTACCCGATCTTGAGCGTCTTTACAAACAGAAGAAGTTCAATAATATGTGTGTCGTGCTTAATGGTATTGACTTGGCGGGTATTGGCTACGGTTACGGTTATGGCTATGGCTATGGTTACGGTTATGGTTATGGGGATGAACAAGATCATAAGCGTAAAAAGAGCCGTTCTAAAAAATAAAAAGTTGACAGGACATGCGAGGAAATCACCTCGCATGTCTTTTTGCTAACAATTAACTACCGAATCAAGAATCATATGTCTTTCTTTTCATTTTTTTCATCAAAAAAGAATTTGTTGGATACCAATTGTCTGGATGGCATGTCGGATGTGCATTGCCATTTGTTGCCTGATGTGGATGATGGTTCCTTTTCTGTCGCTAATACTTTGGAGATGCTCGATTATCTGGAGCATGAAGTCGGCTTTAAGCGGATGTATTTTACTCCTCATGTCATGGAGGACTTTTCTAAGAATAATCGTGCTTATTTAACAGGACGTTTTGATTCTTTCTTGAAAGAATATAAAGGTTCTGTCCAGTTGAGTTTGGCATCAGAGTATATGTTGGATGCCCGTTTCAAAGATCATTTGGATGAGGGGTTGTTTACTTTGGGTGGAAAATATGTTCTTGTGGAAACATCCTATTTTGCGCCCTCACCTCAGTTTAATGAGTTGATTTATGAGATTAAGGCTCGAGGGTTAGTTCCTATGATCGCTCATCCGGAGCGTTATGCTTATATGCGTATGCAGGATTATGATGTTTGGCGTGAACAAGGATTTAAGTTCCAGATGAACTTGATGTCGTTAGGTGGAGTGTATGGACAACCATCACAAGAGAAAGCCCGACATTTCTTGGAACGAGGTTGGTATGATTTCGTTGGCTCTGATTTGCATCGTTTGAGTGTTTTTGAACGCTTCTTGAATAAGGCGGTTTTCTCATCTAAGGAGCTGGAAGCTATAAAGTCATTGATAAAGAAAAATGAGGCTTTATTTTAGGGATATTCAGTAAATGTCCCTAAAAAGTAAGATGGCATATAAAGTCGATAGA
>ERZ779874.841-NODE-841-length-33485-cov-4.835357_pt1 | contig 33485 bp, 35 predicted proteins | sample MGYA00511031_ERZ779874 | MGnify/ENA primary metagenome ERZ779874 (study PRJEB29588, sample SAMEA2156850) | human gut metagenome | biome: human gut; feature: human-associated habitat; material: faeces | place: Denmark | collected 2008/2010 ...
TGCCAGCGACAACAAGCGGAAGCGCTCCTGAAAACAAACAGTTCTATTTTTTATAGTTCTATACACTTTGTTGGCATGCAATTGACATAACCTGCGGAAATCCGTAACACCACCCACAAGCGGCAGTTCATAAGTTAAACTCTGGTTTACGAACTAAGTGGTTGGATTTTCTTTCTCATCTTTTACTACAAGGTTTACGGAATCAATTCCACTCACATTGACATTGCGATTTACTTTTGCGTCATAGGTATCCGCTTTTACGATATCTGCAAGGTCAATGCCGGTGGCTTCTTTCATACTCTCAAAAAGCTTTGCCATGACTGCCGGAACATTTCCTGCAACCTGCTCAACACCATTGTTGCCACCATCGCCACCGATAATCGTAATTTTGTCGATCTGACCCAATGGCTCTGCAATCTTTGCAGCAACATCCGGAAGCACTTTGATCATCATCTCGGCTACGGCTGCTTTGTTATATTTTGCGTAAGCTTCCGCCTTTTTCTCCATCGCTTCTGCTTCTGCAACACCTTTAGCCTGAATGGCTGCTGCTTCTGCCTCACCTACCGCACGAATACCTTCGGCTTCCTGCTCTTTTGCAAAGCGGTCTGCTTCCGCCTGCGCTTTTCTTGCTTCTGCCTGACGCTGTGCCTCAAACTGTTTTGCCTCGGCTTCTTTCTGTCTCTGATAGAGAGCCGCATCGGCTTTCTGCTGTGCTGCATATTTGTCTGCTTCCGCCTGCTTCTTAACTTCTGCCTCAAGAGCCTGCTCTTTAACTGCAACCTCTTTCTGTTTTAACTCAATCTCACGTTCCTGTTTTGCAATATCTGCATTGGCAGTTGTTACCTCAATGGTCTTACGCTGTTCCTCTTTCTGAATCTCATAAGCTGCATCTGCCATAGCTTTTTTCGTATCTGCTTCCTGCTGTAACTCTGAACGTTTGATTGCAAGTTCATTCTGTTTCTTTGCAATCTCTGTCTGAGCCGCAACTGCTGCATCATTGGATTCTTTGTCTGCCGCTGCCTGAGCAACTTTGATATCTCTTTCACTTTCTGCTCTGGCAATTGCTGCTGCCTTTTTAATTTTTACGATATTATCAATACCAAGGTTCTCGATAACTTCATTTCCGTCTACGAAATTTTGTACGTTAAAACTGATAATATCAAGTCCCATAGCTGCAAGATCAGGTTCTGCATTCTCTTTTACAAGGGTTGCAAACTTCTGTCGGTCAGAAACCATTTCTTCCAGCTTCATCTTACCTACGATCTCACGCACATTACCTTCGAGAACTTCTCTTGCCACGCCTGCTATGTATTCTGTGTTCTTATTCAGGAAGTTTTCTGCTGCAAGTCTTAATTTTTCAGATTCATTACTGATTTTAACGTTAACCGTTGCATCTACATTAATGTTAATGTAATCTGCGGTCGGCACTGCATTGCTGGTTTTGACATCAATTGGGATCAGTCGAAGGTTCAACTTATCAAGACGTTCAAAAAACGGAATACGGATGGCTGCTTTTCCGATTACGATTTTTGATTTTTTCTTAATACCGGAAATAATAAATGCCATATCCGGTGGTGCCTTCACATAGCCGACGGCTAAAAAAATGACAATGATTGCAATCACCACAATTGCGATAATTGCAGAAGCTGGAATCAATTCTAACATCTTAATCCTCCTTGTTTGCGAAGCAAATCCGAGTTCCTTTGGACGAGGAGAGGATTTAGCCTCCTTGTTTTTCCGAAGGAAAAATCCGAATCCTTTGATGAGGAGAGGATTTAGCCTCCTTGTTTTAACATTTGTATGATATTTTTTATTATAAACGACTTAATGTTAGAATCCTATACCTTTAACCTTAAAGATTTCTTAATTTTTCATCCTATCACAGATACCCATATTTTTTCCGCTTTGTCCACTGATAATAAACCGACACAAAAACTGCCAGAAATTCCGCAACCGGAATTGCGAGCCAGACACCGGTAAGTCCAAGAATATTTGGCAGAATCATCAGTGACAGGATAATAAATACACACGTTCTGCCAAACGAAATAATGGCTGACGTTTTTCCATCGGATAAGGCTGTAAACAACGAAGACGAAAAAATATTAAATCCGCTGAACAAAAACGACAATGCAAAAATACGCAGCCCCTCAGATGCCATGACATAAGTTTCCCCGCGGTCTGGAACAAAAATGGATGCAATGCCATCCGAGAGAAGCCATGAGAAGAAGGCAATAACTACCGAGGATGCAATCACAAAGCAATTACATATTTTGTAAAGACTTTTCAACTGGTCACGGTTTTTCGCTCCATACTGAAAACCGATGACAGGCGCAACACCGATGGAGAATCCAAGGTAGAGCGAGTTAAACAGAAACTGAGCATACAAAATAATTGTGATGGCAGCAACTCCGTTTTCTCCTGCAATGCGCATTAAAATAATGTTGAATAAATACGTGATGATCGCATTTGCCAGATTGCTGACCATCTCTGAAGAACCATTAAAACAAGACTGTTTTAAGGTTGCCCCATGAAAATGGAACGGCACAAAATGCAATTCACCCTTGAAAAAGAAAAAGTATACGGTTCCTACAACGGCAGGAATCATCTGTCCAATTCCGGTTGCAATCGCAGCTCCTTCAATTTCCATACCGCAGACCGCAAGAAAAAAATAATCAAAAAAAGCATTCGCAAGCCCGGCGATCACAGTAAGCACCAGACCAAGACGCGGTTTTCCTGCTGTGACAAAAAAGGACTGGTACAACGACTGTAACATACATGCCGGAGCAAACAATACAAGATAGATCAGATAGGCATTACAGTAATCTAAAATACGTTCACTGGAACCTAAAAACAGACTGATCTGATTATGAAAAAGTAATGTGGCGATCATCAAAAGTACACTGAGCGCCACTCCGACTGCAGTGAGAAACGAGAAGTCCTCCATGGCCTCTTCTTTTTTCCCCTCCCCAAGTTTTTTACTGACAACGGCACTTCCTCCTGTCGCAAACATGATTCCGACTGCCAGTAAAAGATTGAAAACCGGATATACAATATTTGCCGCAGAGAGTGCCTCACTGCCAAGATATCTTGAAATAAAAATTCCATCCACAATCGTATAACACGACATAAACATCATCATAACCATGGATGGTAATGCAAATTTTAACAATGAAATCGGTGTAAATTTCTGACTGATTGACTGTGACATACAAAATCCTTTCGTAAAATTCTATTCATATTAAGTAATCTTAATCTGTATCATTATGGTACGCATCCAAATAATCATTGGCATTTCAGCGCGCAAATGCTATCATAAACTATATGGTAACAATATAGTCAAGTGCAAATTTTAAAACGTTTCCATCCTCAATGACACAGTACTTTTTAAGCTTTATCATTGTTAATCTGGACATAAGGAGATACCGTATGGATCACAACAAATACATGACTACAGGCGAGTTTGCAAGGCGCATGGGTGTGACAAAAAATACCTTGTTTCATTATGATAATATCGGTTTATTTTTACCGGAAATTGTGGATACCAACGATTACCGCTATTATTCCATTTACCAGATGGAAGTATTTGACACAATTATCATTTTGAAAGAGATGGGCATGCCGTTAAATGAAATCAAAGAATTTATGGATCATCGAAGCCCGGAAAGCCTGATGGAACTTTTTGAAAAAGAGGATAAAAAAATCACAGAACAGATCAAACGATTAAAATACCAGCAACAGTTTATCCGTGGCAGAAAAGAAAAAATGAAGGGAATCTGGAGCATTGACTTTGAGCACGTTTTCCGAAAGCAATTTCCGAACCGCTACTATATTTATGAGGAAATCCGAGATGAAACGGATGCAGGAATCCTGAAAAAGACGAATGAATTTATCACTGAATTCGAGCGCAGAAATTATCAGATGGATTATGAGATCGGCTATATCCAGAATGAGAACGATATTCTGTCCGGTGTTTATGACAATTACACAAATGCGGTCATCCTTCCATTTAAAAAGCCAAAAGGTATGGACTATCAGATACTCAAAGCCGGTGAATATCTGACGGGCTACCATAAAGGCCATTGGAATACGATCGGGGCCGCGTATGAACGACTGCTGGAATATGCCAGATGTAGGCAGATAAAAATAGATCACATTTTTTTAGAAACATATGCCGTCAATAATCTGATGGCAGAATCGATTGAAGATTATGTGACGGAAATTGGTGTCAGAATCATTTCTTAAATGTAAAAGCAGGGCATCCCCTGCTTTTATTAATCCTTATATAAGATCTTCTCTAATTCTGCTGTCGTCTTAAGATAGTAATCACAGTATTTTTGCATATACTCCCGCACGACCGGAATCTGGTTATCCGACCAGCCAGCACAGGCAAACGGAACGCCACACGCTTTTGCCATGTCATAGCCGGGTTTTAAATCATCCACCATGAGAAGTTCCTCCGGCTTTAAATTCAGAATACGCATGGTTTCCTGCAATGCATAGGGATGCGGCTTTCTTTTCCCCTCCGGACATGCCCAGTCGAAAATAAGTTCCGGCGTCGGCAGTCCTGCCGCCTCGTAATCTCTCAAAATCGTCTTTCGCATGGAATGGGAAGACACACAGATTTTGCCACCATTTTCCATGTAAGTATGCAGTATCTCCGGCAAACCCTCATAGACAGCCGGGATTGTCACTGCCGCCGCACGTTCCCACTCTGCCTCCTGATACCTGATCTCCTCCGGCGTATAGTGCAAAATGTCCGCGCACATCTCATAAAATCCCGGATCAAAATTATACTCCACAAACTGTTCATAGCTCATAGTCGTGCCACGCAGATCTTTCAGTGACCGCAAAAATGCCGGGAAATTAATCTCCGGTGTACTTTTTACAACCGTGTCATCGTGATCTAACACAAGGCATCTGACTCTTAGTTCTCGTTGCTTCTTCTCAGACATTTTTAATCGTTCCTTTTCAATGATTTCTGAGTTTTCCCGCCAGATAGAGCAGTACATCTTTACGTGTGACAATTCCAATAAAAATGCCATTGTCATCTACTACAGGAACAAAGTTCTGGTTCGTGATCTTCTCAAATAAATCTTCCATGGATTCCGAGATTTTTACTGCCTCGTTGTCTCTTCGCCTCTTTACATCTGTAATTCGGATTTTTTCCATGCGATGGACATCCGGAAAATCTTTTTCCTTCATCTCCCACAGCAGATCCCCCTCCGTGATCGTACCGATATATTTTCCATCAAGCGCCAGCAGTGGAATCGCACTGTAACCGTGATACTCTAACTTTTCTACGACCTGTCGTAAAGTATCATCCTCCTCCACATGTGCCACCTCTTCTTTTGGTGTCAGAAAAAATAATATATTCATCTTTTGCACCCTCTCCTGTTCTTCTCTCTTGCACTCATTATATCATGAAGCAAAGCTTCATGATCAACATTCGTCGCTCGCCGAACGCATGAATGCGTTCTTCTCACTTGCACTCATTGTATCATCAAGTACTTATACACACCAGTGAAAAGAATATGAATTTTTTATTCCTTGACAAATTTGTTCTTTTTGTATAATCTATTTTTAAAAGGTCTAATTTTAGACTTATTGTAAATAATAACCAAAAGTAAATCAATTTTTCGTAGGAGTGTATCAGTCTATGTTTCCTTCTGAATTATTAACTGCAAATAAAAAAATCATGCATGTATACGAATCTTTTTGCACACCTCTCTGTAAGAAGTACCAGCTGAACCAGAGCGATCTGGATTTGATTTTATTTATCGCTAACAACCCAATGTATAACACCGCAAAGGATGTCTGTGAAATCCGTGGAATCAAAAAAGGCATTGTCTCGGTAACAACGGAACGGCTCGTCCAAAGCGGCTATCTGATCAGAAAAAATGACATTCATGACCGGAGGATCCAACGGTTATGCCTCACGGAAAAATGCCAGCCTATTATAGCTGATGGTCGAGAAATGCAGACGCATTTTTTCACCTCTGTCACTGCCGGACTGACGGACACAGAATTAAAACTTTACCAGGAATTATCAGAAAAAATCCGCAATCAGGTGATCAAATTAGAAAAGGAGTTGTAAAATTATGATAACATTTATCGTATGTCTGCTCGCCGGACTTGGAGCAGGACTTGGCACCGGCTTTGCCGGAATGAGCGCAGCGGCTGTAATCAGCCCGATGCTCATTGCTTTTTTACATATGGACGCCTACCAGGCAATCGGTATCGCACTTGCCAGCGATGTCCTCGCGAGCGCAGTTTCCGCTTATACCTATGGAAAAAATAAGAATCTTGATATCAAAAACGGACTTGTGATGATGTTCACCGTCATGATTTTTACCTTTATCGCAAGTTATCTGGCAAGCTTTATCCCAAGCACGACCATGGGCGGTTTTTCCACATTTATGACAATGTTACTCGGTATTAAATTCATCGTAAAACCCGTTATGACAACCAAAGAAACGATGGCTGCCACCGATCCGAAAAAACGGATCATCCAGTCCATCATCTGTGGAATTATCATCGGATGCATCTGCGGTTTTGTCGGTGCCGGAGGCGGAATGATGATGCTTCTGATCCTGACATCCGTTCTGGGCTACGAATTGAAAACGGCAGTCGGAACCAGTGTTTTCATTATGACTTTCACCGCCCTGACCGGAGCGCTCAGCCATTTTGCGATCGGAGGCACTCCTGATTTGGTTGTCCTTATTCTCTGCATGGTCAGCACTCTGATTTTTGCCAGAGTTGCCGCTGTTCTTGCAAATAAAGCACCGGCAAAATTGTTAAATCAGGCGACTGGTGTGATCTTAGTGATCCTCGGTGCTGCGATCATTGCTGTGCAGTATGTTTTCTAAAAATCAGATCAACATAATGTTCTGCATTATGCCGGTTATCTTCCACTTCCTCTTCTGTGAGCTGGCGTACTACTTTTGCAGGATTGCCAAATGCCATGGAATTGTCCGGGATTACCATTTTTCCAGTGACAAGTGCGCCGGCTCCAATGATGCAGTTCTTTCCGACCACTGCGCCGCTCAGTATAATACTTCCCATTCCCACAACGGTATTATCTCCAACCGTACAACCATGGACTACCGCATTATGTCCGATGGACACACCTTTTCCGATGTGGATGGAATGTCCTTCATCCGTATGCAGTGTGCTGTTATCCTGCACATTGGAATTGTCGCCGATAAAAATGCTTCCCGTATCGCCACGCACCACTGCATTATACCAGATTCCAACGTTCTCCCCTAATGTTACATCCCCGACAACTTGTGCGCCCGGGGCAAGATATGTACGTCTGTTCATATTCGTTCCACTCCCTGACCTTCTAAAATTATATTCCTACTCTCAAAAGTATCATGTTTCATAAAACTGTCAATATAAAAATAGAAAAAAGTCCTATAAGCCAATCAGCCTATAGGACTTTTTGTAAATTTCTGATATAAAATCAGTTGAAAATTTGCTGTTAATCGAAGATTAACATACTCCCTGAGCGAGCATAGCATCTTCTGAGGTGTCCGCAGATTTACTGGGGTTTTGAGGTCGGTTGTATATCACGTGTATAGATTGATTGTCTGATAATTTCGATTAACATTTATTTTAGAAAGCAATATAATATATACAAACAATGCTTGAAAAAAACGGAATTAGCTATATTTTATCTTCTGACGGATGCTCCTATCATTTATTTTACAAAAAGAAATATTGACTACAATATCACAGAGACAACAACCGTGTAATTTATTTTTTTCGCTTTTGTTCATTCTGAATAAAACGTTCTATTGCCACATCTTCGGGTACCTCATCATTAGGATTGTCTGTGAAGCAATAAGTAACATCCATTGCATCTTCATATTGTTTTGATGCATGAGGAAATACTTTTAATGCAAGTTGATATTTGTTTGCATTTCTTTTTTTGGGTTGAGGAAGACGCATTATAGATAATCGATAGCAATGTTCTGGATCAAGATCCAATTTTCTACATAAGCTATGCCTTTCGACTCTTACTAGCTCCTCATCTTCGATAGGTTCTACATCTGGTGGACATTGTCTTTGTAAAGCACTGCAAAAAGCATCCATAAATCCATATCCGTTAGGATCAAAAGCAATATCAAAATAATTTCTCAGCCCTGTAGGATCATTTTCTAATACCCCAATAGAGTTTATATATAGTTCATACGTGTCATCTAAATTATGTTGTTTCATAAATAGGAGTCGGAAAAGTGCATATTCTGGGCAATAATTTCGTTCTTCTTCTGTAATGGCATAAGCAGCAACAAAAAAATTATTACCACGAAAATTAAAAGAAAAAGGATACATATTAAAATGAAACTTATACATTTTTTCACGAAGATATTTATAGCAACTTAAATCAAACCTGTGTGTACTCATATTTATATACCACCTTTCTGCTGTTAAATCATTCAAAAGTAATCTCTTCCTCTGCTTTGACATAAACATCAACTTGTGTATGTACATCAAGTCTGGTAACCACCCATCCTCTCATCATACACATTTTTATAAAATCATCAATTCTGTTTTTGCCATTCATTTCCTTCAAAGTTACAACAACTCCAAACTGTAACCCTCTACCAGCTTTCGGATCAAGCCGTTCCTTTGTTTTAATACTCAGCCCCCACATGCCCGATTGATAAGCCTTACGTGGACGTCCATTTTCCTTCAATGCCTCACTAATATGTTTGACATTATCCCACTTACGATACAATTTACGTGCATCTTCCTCATAAATCGTATTAAGCCCTTCTTCTGCTTGTTTATTGTAATCTATGGCTTTAATTACTGCTTTTCCTTTCTGCTCCGCAATTCTTCCGAAATGAATATCCATCTCCGTTGATGTATAATCTACTCCTTGATTTCTATCACTCTGTGGGAAATAAGCAAGCGTGGCTTTTGCAAAGAAAGGATATGCATTCATATCCTGTGGTACTGGAATATTGTAAGTGTACACTTCATACTCATCAATGCTTCCAGACATAATAAATCTAATCTCGTCCTCTCGAGAATACAAAATATCCTCAATCCTTTTCGGTACAATACCATATCCTTTTTCATACTTTATGGTATCTTGTCGATCCCATCCCGCTGCAGAATCAATCATTAAAGCTTTTGCTACTTCACGACTTAATCCCATAACATGAATAAGATATGCCATTTTACGGGTTATCCAAGGTGCTGCAAAAGATGTACCTGTTACAGTTGCTTTACCTAAAGGTTCACAAACCACAATTTTATCCGGTCCATCTCCACCATAGTAACACACATCCGGCTTATAAAAGAAAGATAATACCGGTCCTCTTCGAGTATAAGATGCCGGCTTTCCACTAAAGTCCACCGCATTCACAACCAGAGAATTTAGTGAATCCGCCGGTGCACCTATTTTGTTAACATTTGAATTTTTCTTCTTGTTTGTACCCGCAACTACAAAAATAACATCATACTCATACTGAATTTTGTCCAATTCAGCAGCCTCAGGGGATATGAAATTTGCATCAATTTCCATTGCAGAACCCAATGATAAATTCCACACTTTTATATCGCGGTTCTTTCGAACAATATCGCGAATTTGCTTCAATATTGCGAACGAACTAAATCTGCCTGCTGTAGCCACTCCAAAATGGCGAACTCTGAAATTACCGCAATTATCCTGCAAGTTTGGATTGAACGATGGGCCATCGACAATAATTGATGTTACAGCAGTACCATGAAAATAATCTTCTGCATGCAATTCAATATCATCACTTATACATTTCTGATACTCTACCCAATCGCCAAAATATACCCTTTTATCAAATTGGGTATCAACAACTCCTACAACCGGCTCATTTCCAGGCTTTACAATAGTTAATTGTTCTTCATAGTCCTCGCTATCTGTTATATCATAGTCAATCTCTGCAAAGTTCTTAACACTCATTGCAATCAAATAGGGAGCTTTGTCACATAAAATATCTATCTCTTCTTTTTCCATCCGCAAAGTTGTTTCATCTATCATTTTGGCACTAATCATATTTATGCCTAATCTGCTTAACAACTCTGTCGTGTCAACACCTGTTTTGTATATAGTTACAATAGATTGCTCACTCGCTGTTTTAGGAGCACGATCTATACGAAAGTCCTCCACATAGAAGCAGTCTACAAGTGTTTTTAAAAAGGGATTTTTATGCATAATGCCATCATTGTATGTCCCCGAATTAATAAGTTCTGTATCATCGCTTGATATATTTCCATTGTAAAAGTTTTGAATCGTAGCTGCACATTTATCCAAAAGCCCTACCGATTTCTGCAAAGATTCGATAGACAAGAAATAGGTAAACACATGCTTTTGAACCCATTCATTCTTTTCGTTATAACCCTGTGAAAATTTTGAACCTCTTACAGATTCGTTCGGATGTTTTCCCCCATCTGACAGTAATAATTGAAGGCGATTGCTCTTCGCAACAACTTTTCTGTAATGCACACTAACCAATGCTCCATTGATGGTTTTTTCTTGATTCCAAAACAAAATAATATCTTGTAACTGATCTTTCAACTTCAGAACATGCTCAGCACTAACACTTTTCCCTTTCGGTAAATTAGTAGGTCCAAAACCACTTGGTGCTTTTCGTTTTTGAAACTGACCTTTTAATTGCAATATATTATTCATCTTCAATCATCTCCTTTAATTCTCTGGCAACACTACTCTTCGGTTTTTTACTCAAAATTTCAATTTCTCTTACTGTAAAATTCTGTTCCTGCAATCTCTTGATATCTTCCGGTTTTTCACCGGTAACCATATAATATAATCTTCTGAAATAGTCAAGTTCATCATCCGGATTGCTAAATGCAACTGCTGTCTTAATCAGATTTTTCAAATCTCCGGGGTACGGTAATGGTGAAAGCAGCATCATAATTTTTCTAAATAATCTAATATCTTTTTTAGCTAAATTAAATTTCGTTAAAAACTTATTCAAATACTCTTCTGAAATGTCCATCAAGTCTTCTTTTGAATACCTGTTAAAATCAATAACGGAGTCAAAACGTCTTATCAGTGCTTTATCAAAATGTTCAAATAAATTGGTAGTAGCCACTAAAACTATTCTTTCATCCATACGATCCAAATTCTTAAGTAATGATGAAGTTACCCTTCCCATTTCGCGTAAATCATTTGCATTTGTTCTATCTAGCGCAACTGCATCTATTTCATCAAATAGAACAATTACCTTTTCCGGATGAACGAATCCATTTATTTCCTTAAATAATTCTGACATATTCTTCTGTGTCTGACCCATTTTACTATCAATAATGGCAGAAAAATCAACCATGTAAATTTCTCTTTCCAATATTCGTGCTAACTGCTTAACAGCCTCGGTTTTACCTGTTCCTGGTGCACCTTGAAAAAGAAATTTATTGATTCCTGCATTATGCGCTACTGCATGCACTATTCCTAACAAATCCTGCGTAACGTCATCCGGCAACCACAAAGGATCACTTATTTTCTCTACTTTTTCAAACATTGCGGATTCATTCTCGCTCATTTGTGGAATAAAGGTATTAGCATTTGACATCAATGCCATAATATATTCTGCAAGCTGATAGTCTCCTGCTTGATCAAAATCTTTTGCTATTTCATAAGCTTCACTTCGAAAACCAGCATCATTACTCTCTGCATGATATTTAATTAAATTAATAACGCTCTTTTTTTTCATATGCTCCACTCCTAATTCTTCTTTGTTATATAAGCACTTTAACACTATGGGACATTTTTGTCAATATTGGGACAAATTTTATCTTGACATTTATTCTTATTGCTGTTATATTGAGTATAGGAACAAAAATTCCAATAAAAAAAGAAACCAGCATCTAACGAATAGAATACTGGTCTCCTACGTACATATGTACTTACCCAAAAGCATTGTACCACAGATTAGTTCCTATCCTCAAGCAGAACTTTTATTCGTTATGGTTTCTCTATTATTGTTTACATAGATTAAACTATTATTCTAAATGGAGGAACAAAAAATGAAAGCAACAAGAATCAAAATGAAACCCGGTTGTGCAAATTCAACCAAAACAACAGAAATCGATCAAATCTATATCGAGGGCTGTTCCAATCCCGGATACTATAAAAAGGCCGATATATATGATCACCTTAAGTCCCATCCAAATAGCATATACGTGGATATTTCACCGTATCCGGATCTGATTCCAGCATTAAGTTCTAACTATGAAAAATATGTTCGTTCCGAACCTAATGACACACCTTCGGACAATCTTCTCAAATTACCGAGAAGCTGATTCTAAAAGATTTTAAATCACATCAAGATTAAGGAAGAAAAAGAAGTAGATGCCAAGATACATCTACTTCTTTTTATCAAGTAGCATAAACACAATTTCAGATATAGAAATGTCGGCTATCAATAAGATAACTATTTTCGTCAAGTGAAACGCTCCTTAATCAAATTAATCTTTTTGGACCATTTGAGGATTAAACCGATAACCGACACCCCATACCGTCTGTATGTAGATTGGCTTGCTTGGATTATCCTCTATCTTTTCCCGTATGTTACGGATATGGCTCATGACAATGTTGTAATCACCGAAATATGGTTCTTTCCAAACACTATTATATATCTGCTCTTTACTAAACACTCTGCCCGGATTTCCTGCTAATAAATGCAAAATTTCAAATTCAGTAAAGGTCAAATCTATTTCCTGTTTCTGCTTTCTTACCAAACGTTTTGCAACATCTATTTCCAATCCATCGAATCTTAATTCTGTTCTTGCATTTTCTACCACCTGAAATGCCTTCGTTCCTGTACTGACATAAGAAACTATATGGTTTAGTATTTCTTCCTCGCTGTCTTCAAATGTCAGTATTAACATTTTCCCATATATGTACCTCACACTAACATTTTTCAAATAACGTTTAACTTCTGAACCTTGAATTTTCAAGCGACTCAGAAAATAGCCTATCTTACAAAACCTTTTTTCGTGCATAATCTCCAATTATAAAAGCAACTGATACTATCAACAGGATAAATACGGATAATATATCCCAAACATCAATCACAGGTTCTCCAATTAATTTTGATAATGTAATATTTATCAAAAGTGTGAACGGAATTGCAAACAAAAATGTAATTCCTGTTGCCAACAGTTTTCGTTCCTTGAGTCGATAATACAGAATATAAATTATCCACAAAAAAACTAGTGTATAAATGGACATAATCGCACCAATGTTGAATACTTCATTGACTTTTATCAAAATACTTAATATGTACATAAATGGTAAAATGAGAATACTAATGGCAACCATCGCTACCAAAACACCTTTTTTCCCTAACAATATAACAGGAAAAGATGCTATCCATGTAATCAAAATAGAGCTAAGTGTAATAAGTGACCATGTAAGGGTGCCCGAAATAGCAACATCACATATACAACATACTAGAATACCAATAACCATGGTAATTGTATATATTATTGATATTATAGTATTCTTGTTCATATTATTCTCATCTTTTCGTTTTAATTCAATGAGATTTTCGCTGACTTTTTCTTCGTAATTATTCATTTCTATCCTCTCCCCACTTAATAGTTCATTGACCGTAACATCTAAGATATTGCAAAGTTCCAACATGATAGATGAATCGGGCATACATTTTCCTGTCTCCCATTTGGAAACAGCTCTGTCAGTGATGTTTAACTTTTCTGCTAATTGTGCTTGTGTCAGACCTTTTTCTTTTCTGCAACTAGCAATAAACTTTCCTGTATCAATTTGATTCATTACAATATGCCTCCTTTCACGCTACACTTTACAATTTTTATCAGTTTTTGTACACAAACTGTAAGTGGAATTATCAAACTCAACCATAGGTTGGGAGAGGTATTATATTTGATAAATGCCGTTTTCTTCAACAACACCATTTTACCACACGCGCACACACAATTCCATTAAAACCGTTTACTTCGCTTTAACCGATACTTCCCATTTATTCCTAATGAGAATGGAGATTTAATGCAATATTGCGAATGCACCAATGATTTTGTGAATGCAATCATTGATGACTATTTCAATTCCTTTGAAATACGCAAATACTACATTAACAAATATGAACAGCCTTATTACGGTGTCCTCTCCTATCTGTATGATATCGGCTATACGGTTGAATATGAACTTCTTCAGGAAGCCCATTTACAGGATTCCTTCGATACTGCAACCGGATCTGTTGATGTAAAAGAATTTGCTGAAGATGGCGTGATCCACGTCTATTCAAATGAGACTGGAAAAGACGTTGCCCAGATACCATTAACCAAACTGTCTGAACTGGAAAAAGAAGTAAAAGATTTTGTAGAATATAAGCTATCTACATACAAGGTGGCTAATCCTACCAAACGTTCTGACCTGGTTCCGAAGTCCATTTATGCTTTTGATATTCCGAATGAAATTGCAAGAGTAAAACGCTACAAAGAATATGCAGAGTATTGCCTTAAACAATTAGAACAAATGCAGAAAGAAGGTTAAATATGAAGTTACCAAACTCTTACGGCAGCGTAATCAAGCTTGGTGGCAAACGACGAAAGCCCTACGCTGTCCGTATCTCGAAACTTGTGGAAGACGATACTGGGAAGGTCAAGCGAAAATACACCTACCTGGCTTACACCTACGGAACCTACATGAATGGCAATTTTAATACGTGCATGGGAAAACTCAAAATGAAACACCTGCCCCACGATGGCAGACACACCTTTGCTTCACTCATGGACAGCGCCGGAGCAAATGACGTATGTATCAAATTGATTATGGGACACAGTATGAAAAACGACACCACCAAGGGAACGTACACCCATAAGACTTTAGAAGAACTTCTTACAGAAGTGAACAAGATATAAAACAATAAATCAAGACTGATTGCTGGATACACTTATGATATTTCTTTTATTTAACGTCACACTTATGTTCAGCCTAAATCATCTTGAAAAGCAAAGGATGAAATGCTTCCAAAAGCATTCAAAATCAGTAAAAACGAGTGTATACCACCTGTATATCACTTGTGTACTGCGTGTATATAACGACCTCAAAATAACGTAAATTATCTTCTATTTATGAATATTCTGACAATTCTTTTGTCATTTCAACATATAAAGAAAAGTCCCATAAACACCAGTCAAATCGAAGATTTGATTTGTTTACAGGACTTCTCAATATAGTCTTTTATCTTAGAAATTCTTAATTAGCAAACGCCCTGAGCTAACATAGCAGTAGCACAGGTTTCCACTGTTTATGCGGTTTCTGCCCTCTATTGTATATTATAGGCATATTACCATCGAAGATTATCTCGGTTTTATCCGGTTTATCTCCGATTTACGCTCTCTTTAAATATTCAGATGAACAGAAGCCGGTCAGGTTGCCGTATGCCACATAATACCAACGTGTTCCGTTGTAACTCGTATAGTAGCCATAGCACTGAACATCTGAACCTTTAGGCATGAGAGTGATTGCTGTTTTTCCGGTTCCTGCTCCAACTCTCAGATAGAGATTGCCGGTCGTTTTGTACTTTCCGGCGATAGCTGCGTCCTTACTCTTTGCACTTTCTACCTTTTTTGAAGATGATGTGCTTGCTGCCGGTTTTGCCGGAGTGGATGTGCTGCTAGGTGTGGATCCGTCAACAGACACAACAACAACAGTATGCCCCTTGGTTTTTGTCACAAGGATGTCTCCAGGTTTAAACTGAGTCGAAGCTGTGACAGCCACTTTTTTCTCAAACAGACCGGTTTTCTCCAATGCAGTCGGCTCGGTGGATGTATTAAAGTTTCCGGCATCCTTTCCGGTTGCCTCGTAGATACATCCTCTTACGAGGTTGCTGCAATCTGCCTCTGTCTTTTCTGCGATTGCTTTCATACTGCCGTACTTTTTCAGCATGGTAATAATTGAACGATGTGTCTGGCAGTAACCGACATTATCATTCATGCAGGCATCATACATAGCCTGTGCCAACTTCTTTGCGTGCTCAGGATTGATAGGACGATACAGATACCATCCTTTGCTGTGGAGATAGTAATTCTGTGTGCTTACCTCTACGCCATCCTGATCTCCCGGCTTGCCTCCGGCATACTTTCCGTTCTCATCTCTTCTTGCACTTCCGATAATTACTTTCATTGTCTTTTCCTCCTTTTTCACTGCAAACTGGTTATAATATTCCTTGGCATAAGATCCCCTGGTTGCCTTTACCTTTTGCCCCTGATCTTTCGGCTTTTCATATCCGGTCAGGATAATGTTGGATGCTTCCTGTGTGGATTTTGCGGCTTTGAGTTTTGTAAGAACCCCTTTGTACGATCCGGTCAATTCCTCCCACAGAAATTCTAACTGCATCTCTTCGTCTCCGATGGACTTATTTTTCTTCTTGGCAAAATTGAGAAGATTCTGTTTTCTGCTCCAATAGGTCCACTGTGCGTACCCATAGCCGTAGGAATCCCGGACAAAGTTCCCATAGCTGCCGTTGTCTACCGCAGCGGTATATGTTTCATCTGTATACCCGCTCTTTTTCTCACAACTGTTCTGCAGATTGCGAGGATTGAATCCGCTCTCAGCTCTTATGCTTGCCATGACACCACTTACGGCGTAATGGCTTAATCCTTTAGCACAAAAGAAGTTCCATACCCTCTCCTGTGCTGTCGTACCTTTCAATGCCATGATCCGTGCCTCCTTAAAAAGAAAGAGCCGGGTGTGTTAATTCACATCCGGCTCATGGCTCTGAATAATATTCTCTTACTGGTTTCCAATCTGTTTGATCTGCTTGATTGCCTGAATAACTTTGTCATATCCGTTCGTGGCAACTAAAAAACTAAGATACGCAAGGGCAATGAGTTCAACGCCAATCTTTGCGTTAAGCATCGTTTCTGTGTAAATCAGATACCCGGCGGACAGTGCCACGGAGATAACGACTGCGGTAACTGCTGCCATCACATTCGATGAATAGTCAACAGATTTCTTATCCAGAAGTTTCTTGATTCCCTCAACGGTAAGGTTTGTGAGTAATGATACTGCGAACAGTGCTACAATTAAAAATTCCATTGTCATAATATGACCTCCTATCCTACTGCCTCATCATCAGAGGCTTTGTGTGTGGTTCCGTCTTTGCTTATGACGGTGCTGTTGATTGGTACTGAAAAACTGAGTTTGTTCTTTTCAAAGATGTTCATAATCGTATTTGTTCCAAGGTAAACCACCAATGGAGCTACGATTTCTTTGACGATTGTGCTTGATACATCCACCACCGGGTCCATGCCTATCCATGAGAGAACATAGGAACACGATGTAAGGATCATCCCATGAGCCAATACCGCAGTAGTGGCTACCTAGGTGTTCAGGCTTACTTTCTTTTTCTTCTCTTTTCTCCGCCTACGCTCTCTTTTCTGCAGGATGTAAAATGTCACGCAAGCTGCAATGTAACCGAGAGCGAAACCTATAAGAATTTTAAGTATCATCTTCTACACCCTCTTTCTTCTTTTGTGGTTCTGTCGGTAGTCCTTTCAGATCTTCGATTAAGTCTGTCGCAACATCATTTCCGCCAAGTATGTGATAAGGTTCATACATCCTTGTGGCGTTCTCTCGTGCGTATATGGGGCAGTAACCCCTCTCAGACCACTTATTGTATGTCTGAACGATACCATTTCTTAAAAGAGCTTCTACGCCCTTGTCAATGGCTTTGTTTTTTAAGTGCTGATTGTACATCAGCTTCGCCATCACGCCCATTCCGCTGATTATCAATCCAAAAAGAAACTCGATCCAATATTTCACGATAAAATCTATCATTCTTCGCGCTCCCGTCTGTATGATCTCAAATCATACTCAATTAAATCCATCTTCTGATCCACGTCGTTTTTCATATCATCGAGTTCCTTATGCAGTTCATCCGATATTCTGCACTGCTCAATGATTTCTTCCTGCTTTTTAATTATTTCAAGCAGTTGTGTGGTTGCCTCACACAGCCTATCTACAATGACATAACTTCCATCACGCATGACTTTCCTTTAACTCCTTTGCTTCACAGGTGATCTTCTGCACCAGATTATAGGTGTCGGCGTGTTTTATCGAACCAATTCTACTTGTAAACGATTTGTCGAAAAATTCTTCCGTGATAGTTCCATCTTTGAAATTCTTCATAAGGCGTTTCAGTCTACGCATAGCATCCTTTCTGATTTTCTTCGTAGAGTTCCAATGCCTATATCCAACAAAATCCACTCCGTTCTTTGCATAAACAATGGTTGTTTTTGGATTTAATTGTAATTTAAGAACATCCGCAAGGAATATTTCTATCTGTTTCTCCCACCGTTTCAACTGTTCAAGATCCTCTGATATAATCACAAAATCATCCATATATCTCATGTAGTGTTCTGCATGAAGTGTATGTTTTACGAACATATCCAATCGGTGTAAATACACGTTGGCAAATAGTTGGCTCGTAAGATTTCCAACCGGTATGCCGACACCGTCCGGGAATATCCCATTATGGTCTATTATCCGGTCAAGGATTACGAGTAAGTCCTTGTCTTTAATGTAGGTTCTAATTTCTCTTTTCAGAACCTTGTGGTCTATGCTCTGGAAGTAATGGTGTATGTCGGCTTTCAGCACATAGACTGATTTACCTTGCACAACTTCCAGATTATATAACCACCTTGTCAACTGCTTGCTGGTTCTGTGAGCACCTTTCCCTTTTCTGCAAGCATAGGAATGGTAGATGAACTGATGCTCAAATATCGGCTCTATGTAATTGACAATCATATGTTGGATAACCCTATCGTAAAATGGCAAAGCCATGATTATACGCTCTTTGGGTTCCCAAACTTTGAATACCTTGTACTTTCCAGGAGTATATGTCAAACTTTCCAATTCCCGAATGGCTTTGCCGAGATATTCCTCTCTGTTTGCTTCAAACTCCAAAACCTCCGGTCTGTACCTTTTGCACCGCCTCGCTTTCTGGTATGCGTTTAATGCGTTCTTCATGGTACAGATGTTTTTCATAAGACCTGTTATTCTCTTCATAAATAATGCTTACGCCACACTTCCTTCGCTTTCGCTACTATTTGGCTTCGCTGTTTTAAGTTCGCCCGGTTTGCACGGGACGGGATAGCCGTCTGACTATTCAATAAATGATTATCAAATAATCCTTGTTGGCAAGCCATAGCTCCACCAATCTGACAGTTTTCAAAATAGTCACAGACGCACCACACGCCAATGTTCGTGTTCACGTTCCACGGATAATTGTTGCAATTCACAGTCCGCGAACCATCGTGAACCCCGTTGTTCCAGTTGCCACCGCCAATGAGCGCGTGCAAGCCACGGAGCGACAGTGCGAATTAACAGCTACCCCAAGATAGTTGCTTATTTTGATTTCTTTTCCTTTTGTGCCTTGTTTATTAACCCTCCGATATACGCACCGAGAATACCGATCTGTGTTGCACAATATTTGTATACTCTGTCGTTCATTGCAGAATATTTGAGATCATGTGCCAATCGGATTTTCCGTACCAATCTTCCTTTCAACCTGTCGGCTGTGTAAAGATGGCTGATTGTCTTTGATCTCTCGTATGCTTCTATCTCATCCATGATTCCGTCTATACATTCTCGTATATCCTTTTGGAGAGTGAATTTCTCATAATGTGGCATTTCTCTCACTTTCTTATGGAGATATACCGATAGGTCGTAGGCCATCTGGTGTGCCTCTGTATGAACGTAGTCCATTTTCAGAGTGGAGGGATTTTCATATTTGCTTTCGTATGCCATTACATCCAACCTTTCAACTGCAAGGGACTCGGCTTTCGCCGGTCCCCATCAGCTTACAGCGAGTCACAGACGCACCACACGCCAAAGGCCGTGAACACGTTCCACGGAAAATTGTTGCAAGCCACAGTCCGCGAACCATCGTGAACCCCGTAGCCCCAGTTGCCACCGCCAACGAGCGCGCGCAAGCCAGCGTTGTTGGCCATATAAAGCTGGCCAACTTTCTGTCCGCTCATAACGTCATACCAGTTCCATGCTGATCCGGTAGGGTCGTGAATGAACTCATCAAGCCACTTCCATACGTTTCCAACAAGGTCGCGAACATTCGTTGCGGAAACTGCGTTCTTTACATTTCCGCAGGCGGTTCTTGCCGTATTGGAAGTTGCGGACCATGCGTATGTGTTGTTACCATCTTCGCCCTGTGGAGAACCGTATGCGCCTTTGCAGAACTCAGCGTAGGTTGGAAGTCTCTTGCCTACTCTCATAGCTCTTTCATTGGCGATATACCAGTTTAATCCCTCTGTTCCAGTAATCGGCACAACACCCTTTTTGCTCTGCAAACCACTGGCACCATTGTCGGATGAAAGATATATGTCTCCCCAGAACGGTCCGATATAAACCATTCCGGTAGGATCACAGGTAGGTCTATGGAGAAGAGTCCATACAGAGTTAGGAACGATCCCCTCTGTTACGTTTGTTTCCCATCCACTTCCTAATGCAGCACCTGATGCGCTGATCGGAATACCAGAACTATTTGTTTTTCTGACAACACCGTAATGGAAGCCACCGATTTTTCTTGATGTAACTGCCGTATAACCGTTTGGATATGTCGTATTAAGGGAAATACGATACTGTTCTGCGGCAAAGTTCGTGGCATCTCCACCGGTAGGATCACAGATATAAATGCAATAGTCCTTTCCCACCTCAAACTTAGTTGCTGTTCCGTCCAAGTTGCTCGCTGTAAGAGTGGTTTTTTCTGTCTTAAAAACAGAATTGCCTACCGCAATCAAAACTCCTGCGATAACAGTAAGGGAACCGTTCTCCATGCGAATAAACTTCTTATCAGATGCAACGACATCGGACATAAGCGCAAGTTTCGGGGTGGTTATCTTCGCAATGTCATTTTCCATTGCTTCATCATAACCGTAGAATTTACTCATTAGCCAATTCCTCCTTAATCTGATTCAGTTCTTCGGCCGTCATGCCGAGACTGTCGTAAATGGTGTATGGTGCGGTAACTGCGATTTCTGTTGCATCCACAGATACCATAGCGGATGTGGAAATAACGGTCGTTTCCAACTGTTTCTCTCCTGTAATCTCATCCGGTTCGCCCTCTTCATGTGTTACGTTTGTAATTGTTACCGTCTTATTTCCGACAATCGCCTTTGTATTTGCTTTTGCCTCAGCACAATAGTGAATGGTAACAGTTTTCTTATCCTCTCCTACCGCAAGAACCGGGCAATGAAGATAATTCATGTTTTCAAGATCTTCGATGGCTTCCAACAGGTCTTTTGCTGCAAATGCGCCATCATCCACCAAGGATTTACAATTTCTAATGTCCTCGGCGGTTGCAAGTCTCTTAGGGAAATCTCTCATTTTGTCTACCTCCGTTATTTATTTACATAGGCTCCTACAAAACCATCGACAAACGCCAATCCGTTGCCGTCCATGATTCTGAAAGTCTTATGTGTCATAAGATCCGCATTGCTGATAGAAAATGTTTTCGGGGCAACTATATAGTTGTCATTCGCAATGCTTATTGTGTACTCTCCTGCCTCTGTGAGATACAAAGGCTGAGTATAATCTGTAACAGTATATTTGTTACCGGATGTTACATTTTGTACAGTTATTGCAGCAGCAGTTCCAACGGTATCGTTGAAATGTATCTTCACTGCAAGGTTTCTGATGTGGGTTTCCACATCGTTGATTTCATTCTGCAATTTTCCGGCTGCATCCGCTGACAACTGATCTTTAATCATTGAAAACCATTGATTAAACAATATTTCCTGATTGTTCTCAAACGTTGTCATTTCAGATGTGTAGTCTTTCTTTAACTGCACAACATCCGCATTTGCCGTTGCCTGCAAATTGTCGAGAAAGATATTGAATGAGTCGAGATCCAGATTTGCTCTCTTGTCAAACTCAACTTTCTGGTTCTCAAAAAACTCTGTGAATACCTCATACAAATCTGTTCCGTTTTCCAATGCTGCCATGATTGCGTTGACGGCTGTATTGATGCGGTTGGCATCATACGCACCGAAAAACGATTCATCGTACACTGTGTACTGGGTCACATCTTTTACGGAATAACTGCCGTCCCCATTATCAATAGGTATGAACTTCCGCAGACCGGACCATACGGCATCCTTGTAGTCTGTCTTTAATCGTTCCCACGCCACTTAGAACGCCTCCCTCCTTATGCCAAAGTTAAAGGTAAGCATCTGCCGACCTCTGTATTGGTTTAATAACTGATTGAATAAATCCAAAATTAGGCTTTCAATGCGGTTGAGTTCGTTGAAATCAAAAATCTTTCCATTCGCTGTGTATAAGGGGTTCTCCCCTATGTCCGGTTTAAATGTGTTTTCAGCTATGAGCTTAATGTTTTCTTCCAACTGATTTATCTCATCCGCATAAAAATACTGGTCTTTGCTCCTATCGTCTCCCAGATCATTTATGGAAAACTCCTGGTACATTGCCACGGCTATCTCTCTGAGATATGCGAGGTTGTTCTTTATCCGGTTGAAATCCTCCGTGTTAAACCGGTCTCCGTGATAAATCCCATCATCGTCTGTGTAACCGTACCAATCTGTTTTTGGAGTGGTCCAGGAACCAGAGATAGAAATAACCATTGTTTCCGTTGTACTATTCCCGGCAGAATCCGTTGCCGTCAATACGGCTACATGATCCTTTTCCGAACCATCTATGCTTGCGGAGGCTTTATATACGGTTCCGATAGAGTGCTGAAAATTCAGTTCTTTATCGTCAAGTGTTCCTGTGACATTTGCTATATCAGCCATTATTCATCGCCTCCTATCCTTTGGTGTAATTGCCAACGTATGCCAGTGGCAATTTATCAGGAATTTCCTTGTCTGATATATTGACATAGGAGCCAACATAATTGCCGACAAATGCAACGCCTTTCAGTTCCTCAATGGAAACTGAGATTGTGTATTTCCCCTTTGCCTGCACGGGGTTTGGACTTATCGTAACGTCCCTTACCAATATGTTAGCTGCCATGCCGCACCGCCTAATCTGTTACCGAAACAGAAATTACATAGGTTGCTCCGACATCCGCCGGGTTCGGTGCCAATGAAACATCTGAGATAACCGGTGCTTTTGTATCGAGGGTTACTGTTCTTGTGACGGTCGTGGTTCTTCCGGCTCCGTCCTTTGCTACAACGGTAATGGTGTTTGAGCCATCTTTCAGGGTTATATCCTTTGAGAAAGTACCATCGTCATATACAGTTACTGCACTGCCGTTGATTGTCAGTGTAACCGGACTTGATGTTGCATCGTTGGTAGTTCCGGCTACCGTTACTTTGGTTTTATTCGTGACAAGTTTGTTTACCGGACTTGTAACTGATAACTCAGGCGGTACAGTATCGATCTTGAATGAAACACTCTTTTGAGTAGCTGCATTGCCGTCATAGTCGGATGCTTTTACAACAACGGTGTGTGAACCGTCTGAAAGTGCTGTGGACGGTTTATAACTGCATGAATAACCGGACGTTGTCTTTGTCTTTGTGATTCCAGATATTTCAGAACCATCAATAAGCAGTTTGATTGTATCTGGATTGACACCAGAATCATCATCTGTGACTGTGAATGAAATTGTCGGCTGATTGCTCGTAAGTAACTGTGATGCTGTCGGAGAAGAGATTGTGATAACCGGTGCGGTTTTCTCTTTTACCGTAAGCCTCAGCTTACTTCCGAGTGTGGCATCCGACTGGTTTACGGTAGTCGTGTTGCCGGCCTCATCCTTGGCGATGATCTGTACTCCGTAATAATGTCCTGACTGATTGTATGAGGACTTTGCCGGAGCGGTAAGCGTAGCCTTGTAAGTCTTTGATGCGCTGTCGTATGTGAGTGTGGTAGTCACACCGTTTACGATAGCCTGTACGGATTTAATAGCCATTCATTTTCCTCTTCCTTTCTGTTCTTATTTTTCTGATACCCTACGGGCAATTACCTTTCCAGATAAACTCTGTGAGAAATTAACAATGTGGCGATAGATATTGACCTTTAATCCAGGGCGATATGCGTTCTCCTGATAAACAATGTCGTTCGCATCAATCTCTGGATTTCCACGGGTATTGTATTCGTACTCAATACCGGCGTTGTAATAATCCCCAAGCCAGTCTGCCAAGTGGTTTGCCGTTTCCATATCGCTTACCAGAGGATTTTTCCATGTTATGGTCTTTCCTCTGCTATTGAGCGTTTTTACGGCATACTGCTCAACAATGTTGTATCTGTGTCCTATAATTTCAAACTGGTACTTGCCAGTAATCAGAAACTTAACTGTCACATAATAATCTCCGTTTTCTATGATGCTAACGTTTGATGCCGAGGAATTGAACGTAGCTCTGCATCCATAAGTCGGATCTCCGAGATAATACGTCTGAATATCTCCCTTTACTGCCTCCGTCTCTTCACTAATAAGAGTTTCTTCCGCAGTTCCTTTCTGATAGGAATAGCATGGCACTCTGACTGCCTTGACAAGCTCCTGTTTGATTGATTTTGGAGAAGAGGTCATATCCTGCCTTTCCATTGTAAAATCCGTTATATCGCCAAATGAGAAGTAATCAACGACTATGCGGTTGAATGGTTCTTTTGTCTTTGTAAACTCAATCTCCATCAAATCAAAATCATCAAAATCGTGCTGCACTATCAGCCTCTTTGTAATGTCCGAATTTACCTCATACTCATCCACCTTTTTGCCGTCATTGAAAGTCCTGAATATAATTCCGTCAGGCAGTGTAGAGCCAAACATTAACTGCAAACCATAGTACATACAGGCGGTTTCCTGAGTTATGTAGATAATCGGATTTTCTTCAAATAGGCAATCCTTATTGGACTGCTGTAATGAAATATATCCGGTATACTTATCTGCCTTACTCTGGTTCTCCGGGAGATAATACATTTCTGCATTTACAGTGGTGTAGTTGTGTGCAAATGAAGCGTACTCCTGTTTTGCAGTCTCACTCTTTATATTCCGAACATGGGAATACTCTGTCTCTCCGTTGCACGTTATGTCGTACTCCGGTGCGAATGAGGATTTAATTTGTGGTCTGCCGTACCGGTTCTGTGAAAGAACACATCTGCAGGCATTAGCGATAATCTGCAAAGCCTCTTTGTGCTTAACCCTCGGTATGGGGTTTTTTGTGGTTGACTTTTTGAGGTACGGATCAATGTAGTATTCCTCAATTCCGGCATCCTGAAAGACCAATTCTGCTGCATGGTAATATGTGATTCCTGCCGGAGCATAGCGGCCTTTGTAATATTCCTCGTCCATGTTTCTGAAAAGATCCTGACACCTTATCGTTGCCGAGTAATCATCGCTTTCCCATGCACTACACTGTAACTTTGCCCCTCTTATCCATTCGATAGTGTCTGAGTTCGGCAACTGATAACCGTACCAGATATACATCTCCTGCCCTGTCTCCAAGAAGTTGATTGCTGAGTTTGGGTTGTCTACATTGAAATACTGATCGTAATTCTGTAACTTAACCATGAAATCTATCTGTGGAACATCCTCGCAAATTGGGGATATGTAGCTATCTAATTTAGAATCCATAATATCGTCATTGTAATAAACAAGACCGTAGCCTAACTGAATTGAATAAATCCTCAGTCTGGAATATGGATTTTTCATCTTGTAGAAGATGAATTTTATATATGTGGTATTCTCTAACACCTGTTCTGTACTGAACTCTGACTGATCGTTGTCAGCAATCTCTATTCTCTGTCCGCTACTCGTGAGTATGTCGAACCTGGTAGGATAAACCTCTCCAAAATTGATAGTCAGTCCTTTAATGTCTGTTGCTACAACATTCAGTTCGATAAGCAGCTCATATCCGCTTGATGGAATCAGAGGTTTACTTATCAAACCGGTGTCGTAGTAGTTACCGGATGTATTCTCTCTTGGAAGAAAATACATGGATCCGTCAACCCTTGTGAAGTCCTGCTCCAATGTGGCATATACGGTTGTCTCTTTTCGCTGACCGAACAACCCGGTCTGCTTTGAATAGTAGGCAAAGTTGTTACCTATGACGGTTGCATTGGCCTGTGCTTCCTGATTTACCAGACCGAATGAAATCATCATATATGACCGCTCTCTAAGAGAGCTTTTCATGCTTTCCTTGTATTCATTTGATACTTTCTGCATACACCATCACTCTCCACAATCAATAAGGTTTACTTTGCAACTCTGATAGGTAATTGGATTTCCGTCTGAATCTATCCAGTACGGTTCCGCCGTTCTATCTCCGGGGTACATCTTTATTGTTATTTTTTTCATAGTGACCGGATCTGGGAAAGTGACATATACGAAAAACGCACTCAGCACCGTAAGCATCCGGCTCCACTCTGCTGCCGTCAGCCACGGCCATTCCAGAGTGTCGAGTTTGTACTGATCTCGCCCAACTCTCTGCCCTACGACCGTGCCGTTGGCATTTCTTCCGGCATCCACCATTGTAGATACAGTTGGCTTTGCCCCACGTTTAGGAGGGGGAAAGTCATAACCATTTACTGATATATAAGCCATTCCATATCCCTCCTTTACGCTCCTTGGAAGCTGTAACCGTTGGCATTACGCTGTGTGGTTACTGCATCCGTAACTGTCTTTCCACCGATTTCAACAATCGTCTGTTCTTTCTTATCAGCCTGTGTCTTGGTGTTCTTGGAAATCTCACTCACAGCGGTTGTTATTCCAAGATCGTCCAGAGCCTCTTTGATAGCTTCTTTCAGACCGCCGCCGGAATTAAGCGTTGCCTGCACGGTTCCGTTTGTAGATACCTCCCTTGTCACACGCTGCACGATTGCTTCATTCGTGAAATCACTTCCATAATTGTTGCTGTATTCTTTCAATGCACTGTCATTGATTTTCAGACGTGTTCCGAGGTTCACGTCCATATCAGCGAATGAATCTACCCAGGAAGTGACAATTCCTTTTGTTTTCTCTCCCTCTTTCTCTACGCCGATGTTATATCCCTCTACGGAATATGCACCTAATCGTTTGAATACTCTGGACGGAGAGTTAATATTCAGCTTGTCTTTGAACCATGAGATAATACTGCTGCCCCACGATTCAATGTTGTTCTTACAGGTAGAGTACAGATTTCCTATACCGTTCTTAAAACCATCTACCACATTTTTTGCAATGTCATACCACTTGTCATAAGAACAGGTATTTGTGAACCACGTTTTTACATTAGAAGCCCATGTTGTAATGTTGCTCTTACAAGTCGTATAACTGTTTCCGATTTTCGTTTTGAAGCCGGAAATAATATTCTCTGCATAGGTACTCCACTTAGAACTATTGATGCCTCCAAAACCACTATCAGAGAACCACGTTTTGAGGTTTGAAGCCCATGTTGTGATATTGCTTTTCGTATCTGTGTACGACAGTCCTATTTTGTTCCTGAAACCAGTTATGATATTTCCTGCATAAGTGGTCCATGTGGCATTGTTGATATTTCCGAATGAAGATCCAGAAAACCAATCTTTCAGGCTACTCGCCCAAGTAGTAATGTTGTTCTTTGTGGTGGTATAGGTGTTTCCAACCTTTTCCCGGAAGCCGGAAATGATATTGTTTGCGTAGGTCTGCCAAGTATTGCTATTGATGTTTCCAAAGCCGCTGCTCGTATACCATTCCTTAACTTTGCTCGCCCAGGTTGTGATGTTATCTTTTGTAGTGGTGTATGCGTTACCCACCTTTGTTTTGAAACCAGTGATAATATCATTTGCGTAGGTGGTCCATGTACCGTTGTTCACTCCGCCGAATGAAGAACTATTAAACCACTCCTTTGCCTTTGAGGCCCATGTGGTAATATTGTCCTTGGTCTGTGTATAGGCATTTCCCACTTTCGTCTTGAAACCGGAGATAATGTCATTTGCATATCCGGTCCATGTTTCCATGTTGACCCCACCAAATGATGAATTGTTGAACCACTCTTTGGCCTTAGCAGCCCAAGTCGTGATGCTGTCTTTCGTGGTGGTATAAGCATTGCCTATCTTGTCCTTAAAGCCGGTTATGATGTTCTGACCGTGGGTTTCCCAAGTCTCTTTGCAAATCTTTCCAAAACTCGTACCCGAGAACCAGTCATTGACCTTTCCGGCCCACTCCGTAACTTTTGCTTGGCAGTCTGAGAATTTCTTTCCGATGCCTCCATTGAAAGCAGTGACAAGATTGCTTCCAAGTGTGCTGAATACGGTTGAATCGGATGAACCACCTATGCCAAATATTCCTTTGACAACATCTGTCACATTTCCGAAACAACTCAACGCTGTCTGCAATGGTGCCGGCAAAAGGGATTTAGATATTCCACCAAGCAAGCCACTGACTATTTTCTCTCCGACAGTATTTATTTCTCCATCATCAGATCCAATTCCAAACTTCTTAGATATTCCATCTACAATGCTTGTTTTCAACTGGTTCCAAATGGCGGTCCATGATACCCATTTGAACAAATTCTTGAACGTCCACTTGGCTGCAAATACCTTAAAGACTGTTTTGAGGATTGTGTCCCAGTCAATCTCGGACATTGCCGTTCCTACGCCCTTTAGAAGTTCGTACCAATCTACCTCGTCTATCAAAGTGTTAATCAGTGTGCATACACCAGATATAAGGGAATTGATTGTGCCTCCGGCTTCTTTCCAGTCGATAGTCTTAACTGCCTTGTTTATCGCACTCGCAAAGTCACTTCCGATTTTCTTGAAATCTATCTTTGCAAGGAATTTTCCAAGACCGCTGAAAAGTGTCTTGATGCTGTTGCCAAGCGTTGTGCCTACGAGATTCCAGTCGATCTTCGTAATTGCGGTATTTATATTTGTTCCAAGTCCCTCACAGAAAGTATCGAAACCATCTTTGATGGTATTCCAATCGAGTTTTTTCAGTGCTGTGTTGACACCGTTTGCAAAGTTCGTAGCAATATCTTTCCATGGGAAAGTCTTTGAGAAATTCAGTACGGCAGTAAATACACCATTTACAAAACCGGCGAATGTTTCTCCAATGCCAACATAATCAATTCCGACTATTGCATTGCCAAGCAAATTGCCGATTGCGGTTCCGAGTGAAGCCCAATCCAATCCGGTAACGAATGTCTTTGCAAATAGAATCGCCGAGTTTATTGCATTGGAAATTGCTGTTCCAATTTTCTTCCAGAGATCTTCTGTCTGCAGGGCAGCGTTGATTGCATCTACGATACCCTGTGCAAGTCCCTTTGCGGTTTTATTTATCAGAGTCCAGTCAAGAGTATCTAATGCACCAATGATAAGATCTGCTATTGCCGTTCCGAGACTGCTCCAATGGAAGTTTTCTACAAATGAATCAACGAACTCAAATGCAGAGTTAATAGCTTGCGCTATTGTCACACCTATTGATGTGAACAATCCAGGAGTTTCAAGGAAACCATTCAGGAATGTCGCAATGCACTTCGCAATCTTTCTCAGAGATGCTTTGATGCTGTCCCACTGAATGTTATCGAGGGCTTCTTTCAGTTTCTCCCCGAACATTCTTCCTACATCGTAGAAATCAGCTTCATCCCAAGCATCCTTAATCATCTGTGCAAGATTTTTGTACTTATCCGCAATTTCGTCTGTTTCATAACCGCTTCCATCGGCTCCGCTGTTGCTTCCACTGCCGCTTTTATCATCACTTAGGATGTTAAGCTCATCTATGCCGGTGGTAAGGTTCTTTGCCGCCTTTGCAGCACCATTTAAGGAATCTGTATAATCTTTATTCTGTTTTATTGCCTTGGTATAGAACTTCTTACCTGTGAGTGCTGAGAAGAACTGTGCCAATGCGTTTGTTGCTGCAACGAGCTTCTGAATCAGATAATCCAGAATCGGAGTAACTACATTCAGTATTGGCTCAAATGCAGTTGTCAGTGATGCTCCAAGCTGTCGCAAATCGTTGTAGAGCAGATTTACGTTTTTGTGAAACTCTGTTCCGGCTCTTTTTGAATAAATAACAAGGTTATCGAATCCTGTTTTTACGAGTTCAAATAGGTGTGTAAACATTGAACGTAATAACATGAACGTTCCAAGTCGGATGATTGAGCCGAGTTTCTTTGCAAATGCACCAGATTGTTTTTCTGAAAATCCAAGGCTTTCTCTCACTCTCTTTTTGAGTTCCTTGAATTTGTTTATAATTGCAGCAATCCCAGAACGGATTTTGTTTACTACCGTTTTCACGGCAGAAATGATTTTTTGTGTCTCGTTCTTTACAGCATTTGCCACTTGCCTTACCGCATTGATGATTGCAGTAAGGATTGTCAGGATAATACCAATAATCGGTATCGCCGCCTGAACGGCTTCAAGACCTACTGCCATAGATTGGAACCCAGCGTTTGCCGCCATGCCCCCGGTTTCAATGGCCGGAAGAATTGATGCAATTCCACTTAATATAGAAGAAAAGGTTCCAAGTCCACATTTCTGTGCTGCATCCCCTATGGACTTAATGGACTTTGCCACATCCTCCATATTCTTAGGAGACTGTGAAACCGTTTCCTTGAACTGCTTAAACTGTTCCTGTGCCTGTCTGAGACCATTCACAGCTTCCTCATACTGACCGGTATTAAACCGTATCTTTCCACTCTCCATACCGCTGACAGTGGCTTTGTACTTATTGATCTGGTCTATGAGTTCCTGAATACGTCTATTAGCCGGATTTGTGTTTGCCTGATTGAGACTTTCGTTTAAGTTTGTCTGTCCGGCTGCTGCACTTTGTCCGGCAGTTCCGAGGTTGCTTTCCTCTTGCGCCAACTGACTTGCCGCTGATGCGGCACCGTTCATTGCTGCCTGTGCCTCTTCTGATGCAGTCGCAACGCTTTCTGTGGCTGCCGCTGCTTGCTGACCGTTCTCCAAAGGCTGTACACGTCTCTGTGCCCCCTCAGAATCAATTCTGATGCTGACGCGATTATTCGATCCGAGGTTCCCAAGTGCTGTGCTGACTTCCTTTACAGTAGCCGCAACCTCTTTTAATTTCGCCGTATCAACTCCTGACAGAGACTTAATGGATGATGCAATGCTTCTCATACCACTTCCGGCATTTTTAAGATCATCTCCAACGCCGGAGAAACCACGCATTACATCAAGAATCTGTTTTAACTTTTCTGTATCTAATCCCTCAGTGATTTTCTTCATTGAGGTAAGAGCTTTTGTTACTTTATCAATACCACCGTCTGCCTTATCAGTGGTGGCTTCTATTTCCAATAAAATGCTATCTACTCTGTTATCAGGCATTTTGCCACCTCACTTCGTAAAACCCTGTCCGTGGGTGGTATTGTTTGTCCGTAAAATAAGAAAACATGGGGAACTGCGCCGGACTTGCGCTGTTTCGGTTCGTCAACCTATCCCCATGTAATCAGCTACTTTTCTCTTCGCTGTCTCAATCGCTTATTATGTTCTGCGGCAAAGGCAGCGAATCTGTCTGCATCCGTCATTTTTGCTCCCGGCGGTGCGTCCTCTGTGCTGTTCATGCTTCTTGGTTGGCTTGGGTATGCCGGAGCATTTCTGCCAAGGAAGATTGCCATGGCATCTACGACATACGAACCAACGGACCACGCCAACGTATCTAAGGCTGTGGCCTGTTCTTTCGCTTCCATTTCTCTCTTCTTTTGGAATGGCTCTAATTTCGTAGGGTTTAATGTCCAAAAGGTCTCATAGGAAACTCCATAAAGGAGAGCGTTGGGAAGCCAAACTTTATTGATAATCTCTGTAAATGTTTTGTATTTACTGAGATCTATTTCCTCTACTCTGTTGCCGCCTTGGTTTTCTTTCCTCCGCTCTTCGGAGGTTCCTCGGCTTCCTCGCCAAAACCCGCGGTTTTCATTGCCTCCGTAAAGGCTTCCATGACTTCATCCATGGAACCACCGTACTTCAAATGTTCGCTCAGTATCTTTCCGGCTTTTGTGAGATCCTTTGTGCCGGTAAGGACTGCGATGATCGCTCTGATTGTCTTAAAAATCTTCATGTTCTCTCTGGTATCATCATCCAGAAGTCCCATTACATCTACATCGTGATCTTCCAGATCACACATAAGGTTTGTAAAATCGAGATCTGCTACTTTAATCTCTTTAGGTCCATTCGCTGTCTGTAAAATCATACTTATTAACCGTCCTTTCGTTAATCTGTCCTATTTGTACGGCAGAGGATTATTCCCCTGCCGCTGCTTCACTTTTTCACGCTGTTACATAATGAAGAGCCTCTTCGCCCTCATCAGTAATGGAGAATGACATTTCTCTCGCATTGTTGGAAGATCCGCTTGTCGGATATACTGCCATAACACCGGCCCACTCCCATTTGCCGTCAACACCCTCTTCTCCAAACCATAACTGGTATTTATCAACTTTTCCTGCTTCCTGCAGATCCAAGAGTTTCTTGTAATCAGCTTTCTCATACCATGCTTTGAAAGCAAGATCTCCTGTGTCCTCGATACCGTTAATGGTTCTTTTCTTCGTATCGGAAAGTGTTGTAACATCGAGTTTTTCCTTTTCTCCGCCGAGATCCGGGTACTCAGTAATGTCGATCAACTTCTCAAATGTTCCTGGAGCATCTGCTTTCTCGTGCATGAGATATGTCACATTTGTACATTTTGCCATCTTCGTTCTACCTCCTTGTGTTTTCCTTTGCCTAAGAGGTAAAGCCTTGAATTTATTAAAACCACCGGCAGACACCAGGCGAGTGCTTTTCGGGAGCGACCCTAGCCGATGGAGTTAATCATGTTTCCAGTTTTGAGAATCGGGTAAGGAATTGTGAAATGGAAGTATCGCTTACATTCTCCACAGGGGAGAAGTAGTCGCAATGAAATCCAATCCCTACCATATATTCCCTTGCGGAATTTGCTAACTTCCGCACTTCTGAGGCGGATTTGTTTGAATAGAATTTGACTTCCAATCCAAGATTGATACCGTCCTCTGTATTTGAAAGTGTGGATAACGCTCCGTCTCCGCCTATCTGTTTGAAATACATATAGGGGAATGACGGTGGTGTAGCTTTATACACCTGTCCTCCTTTCAAACTGCTGTATTGTTTCTGCAAGTCTTTCAAGTCTGTCAAAATCTTCCAGTGTTCCTTCACCTTCAACAATACGATTCAAGATTTCAAGCATACGCTTGTTACCAATACGACAAGGTGTACATTTACCACAGGATTCTTCTACTGTAAATTCAAGATAGAATCTTGCAATATCAACGGCACAGTCATCTTCATCCAAAACGATCATACCGCCAGATCCCATCATGGATCCACGCTGTACAAGGTTATCATAGTCAATTGGTGTATCTAGATCTTTTTCTGTCAGACATCCGCCAGATGGGCCACCTGTCTGAACTGCCTTGAACTTTCTGCCATTTTTAATACCGCCACCGATATCATAAATGATATGACGGAGGCTTGTTCCCATCGGAACTTCGATAAGACCGGTATTCTCGATGCTGCCGGTCAGAGAGAAGGTCTTGGTTCCCGGACT
>ERZ779874.846-NODE-846-length-33277-cov-17.818373_pt1 | contig 33277 bp, 20 predicted proteins | sample MGYA00511031_ERZ779874 | MGnify/ENA primary metagenome ERZ779874 (study PRJEB29588, sample SAMEA2156850) | human gut metagenome | biome: human gut; feature: human-associated habitat; material: faeces | place: Denmark | collected 2008/2010 ...
AAGTGACGGCTGAGCCGACGGCAGCCCCCGAAGTGACGGATGAGCCGACGGCAGCCCCCGAAGTGACAGCTGAGCCGACGGCAGCCCCTGAAGTGACGGCTGAGCCGACGGCAGCCCCCGAAGCAACGTCAACGCCCACGGAAGCGCCCACAGCAACGCCTGCGCCTACGGAAGAACCGACGCTTGCGCCGTCTGTAACGCCCGCGCCGACGGAAAACGCCGCCGAAACGGCTGCCCCGATGGACGAGCCGTCCCCGACACCTGCGCTTACGGTGATTCCGTCGATGGACGCTAATGCCGCGAAGCCGGACGACATGGTGATGCCGTCGTTTGGACTCGACCCGGGCTTCCTGATGATGGCGAACGAACCGCCTGCCGTCAGCGAGAGCGGCATGCAGATTACCAATATTACGGTATCGAACATCATACTTCCGGAAAATGCCAATGCGTACAACTATAGCTTCGCGGCGGACTTCAAGATTTCGGATGAAGCTATTCTGCGCCATGGCGAAGGCAACAAGATTATTATTCCGGCAGAGAATACGCATATCAAAACGGACAGCACTTCTGTCTGGTCGGGCACGGACGCCAAATTCAGCAATGAAAAGCCGGCGTTTAAGTTCCAGTATAATCCCGCAACGAAACAAGTTGAAATGTGGTTCACCGACGAGTATATGGACTTTGTCCGGAACAACCCCAGCCATGACGACCGCACCGGCACCATGAAGATGAGCGCCGAAATCCGCAAGGACGATGTTGAGAATCTGGGCAACGACGACCTGACCATCAAGTTCGGTGGCGCATCGACTACCGTGAAGTGGGAGGACATCGACAGGGGCAACAACTCCCTCCTCAGCGATTTGAGAACTTGGAAAAGCGGGGCTAATGTCAACTGGGAAAAAGGAACGATTGAGTATACCGTCAAAATTGAATCCACAAAGGGCACGAACGGCAAGAACGCGACTGCTCAAGACGTCATGACGGCTGTGAATAAGCAAATGGCCCTGACAAACATGACCGTCACGGAGGTTAAAGTACACTCTAACTGGAGTCAGGTGCCGGCTGTTGACTCTGCTTCGACAGAAATCAAGACGGACGGTACATGCGCCTGCGGTACGACGGGAACGCACATTCACTACGTTTATGCGAACACGACGGACGAAAGCGGCAAGGTCTATACCATGACGACGGACTATGTGCTGCCGCCGCTTTCGGCAAATGAAACATACGAAATTAAGTATGAATACACGTTCGACAAGGACGGAATGACCGGTGAATACGATCAGCTGACAAATACTTTCACTGCGCAGAGTGGCGGAAAGTGGGATCATTCCCAGGATTCCTCTAGCAGCAACCCTACTGACGTTCAGATTAGAAAGCTGCAAAAGAGCAGCGGGTACAACAGCAATGAGGGTTGCATTCAGTGGACGCTCACCGTCAACGAAAACCGTTTCAACATCAAGGACAAGACGCTGACGGACACGATGTTCGACCAGCTTGTGGACGAAAACGGCAGTCTGCTGTTTTCGAAGACGGACGGCAAGGGCTATGTGTCGCAAATCACGGCGAATAACACGCCTATCACCGCTGAAAACTACACGGATTACTTTACCGTGGAAACCGGCGTGGACGGCAAACCGCAGCTGAAATTCAAGGACACCACCGCTAAGATCGTAATCCAATACAAAACGCCGGTGGAAGCAACCGCGCAGGATCAACAGATTACAAACACGGCGGAATTCGATGGCGAACAAAAGACAAGCACCGCGCATGTAGGGCAGGACAAGCGTTACAATGTGGTGAAGTCGGTTGACGCGAGTATGCCGGCGGATCCGACGAAGAACGGCGAATACACCGATGGTCTGTATCCGGTAGCGTGGAACGCGACGTACACCTTCCCGGCGACGAAAGATGTTCAGTATAAGCTGAACTTCGGCGATACGCTTGACAAGAAGGTGGAATGGAAAAACGGAATAGAAATCATGCAGCACTACATGACGGCGGCTCAGGCGCAGACATTGCTCAACGCCATCAAAGACCTTGATGTTGTGAAAAAGCATGATGCGCAGAATGTGCCGTACACCATTACGCTGCTGACCTGCGACAGTCAGGGCAAAAATGAAGGCACGATGGTGGTGTCTGCGGAAACGACGCTGACGGAAGGCTACTACTATGGTTTCCGGTTTGAAACGACGGGCGAAGGCGTTGTGCTGAACGACGCCAATACGGATGTGAACGCGACGACAAGCGTTACGCTCCCGTATCAGACGACCATCTATTTGGAACAGTCCCGCACGAGCGGGGTTGACTTCAAGAACACGGCTGTTAACGCAGGCAAAAACGGAGACGCGTGGTACAAGGCCGCCCCGAACGACCTGGTGGAGAAGAAGTTCGGCAACCATGGCGTTGGTGATTTGAACGGGCAGACCATCCACGAAAACGAGCTGTACTGGACCATCCTCCTGCGCAATGATGGCGTGGCGCACGACGAAATCACCCTGACCGAAACGCTCCCGCCGCACATTGTGGTGGAGTACATCGAATACGGCGGCTCAAGGCTGATTCTTAGCGAAACGGACAGCACGAAGATGACCGTTGTCAATAAGAAGCTGGACAATGCCGGTACGATTCCGGATGGCTATGAGGTCAGCAACGAGTGGGGCGAGCAGCGCATTTCCATCAAGGCTGATTTGGCGGCGGTGGGCGAAGGCGCACAGCAGCAGCAGAGAATCAACATCTCCATGAAGCCGAATGAGAATACCGGCGGTCCGGAAACGGTCCTCAACGGCAAGGCGGATATGACCGTCAAGGTTCACTGCAAGATTGCCGACGACTTCCTGGCAACCGCGGTGAACGGCACTCTGGTGCTGGGCGTGCTGAACAACCAGCTGGACGTGAAATACGACGCGGCGCTCTATCACAAGGAGCAGAAGACCGAGCTGACCTACGAGGAAGAGACGGTCGAGGCGGTGAACGTCCAGAAGGGCTACAGCGTCAAGGGCGGCGACCAGCAGGCGCGAATCACCTACACCATCGACATCAACCAGGCAGGCGCGAAGCTGAATCCGGCATCCAGCACGCTCAGGCTGACGGATACGCTGACCTATGACGTTCTTGGATTGGCTGGCGTGTATCCTTATCTGCGCAATGTGACGTTGGATGAAGGTTCCTTCAGGCTCTATGAGGCGTTGAAGGATGAAAACGGCAATCCGATTCTGGACGTTGATGAAAGCGGCAAGGGGCATCTGCTGCGCGGCGCAGAGATAGAGAAGTATCTCTGGAAGATGGAGTTCACGGAAACGGAAAACGTCTTCAGTAATTCCAACTACAATTACAGTGAGAAGGTAAAAGGAACGGTTCCCGCTCAACGTTCCCTGAACATAACCGTCACCGTTCCGGACGGCAAGGCGCTGATTCTGGAATACACGGCGCAGGAGAACATTCTGCTGCCGCCTGAGGTGACGAACGAGTACAACTTCAACGACGTGAACCACAAGGGCATCAGTCCGGCGTTGAGAAACCACGCAAACCTTGAAGGAAAAGACGGCTCAAGTACCGAACTGAACAACAGCAATAACGACTACTTCAGTCAGGGCGGCGGCTACATCCACAACAATCTGGTCATCCGCAAGGTGGACAGCGCGAACACCTCGCTGCTGCTGCCGGGGACGGAGTTCACCCTCTACGCATGGAACACGGAAACCAACAAGTTCGAGGCGGTTGGCGGCGAAAATGGTAAGGTCTACACGGATCAAAGCGGTATGATTACTTACCAATACAATTCGGAGAAGCTGAACGAGCGTCCGCTCGACCCGAACGTCGCGTATATGCTGGCGGAAACGCATGCAGTCGAGCCGTACCACCTCGTGCTGGAGGATCGCCCGCTGGTCGTCTTCCACATCGTTCCGAGAGCGGACGATACCGAAGCACATCCGGAGAGATACCCGGACGGTCTCAACAATGGCAACTTCGGCACGATTTCAAAGAGTCGGCTGCAGGAACTCATGACTGCTTCCGGCATCAAAGGCGTGGTGGATGGCCCGCACACCGTCAACGGCTCTGCGAGCATCAACATTCAGGTGAAGAACAGCAAGGACCGCCACGACATGGAGGTGCAGAAGAACTGGGCTGGCGACGACGCCCATGAGAATGCGCGCCCTGCCAGCGTCCTCGTGATGCTTCGCCGCTATGCGCTGACGCAGGAGCAGTATACCGACGTGCTGAACACGGATGCAACGCAGAATCCGCAATGCATCCTGTCTGCGGAAATGGTCAACAATAGCACGAAGGTTGCGCAGCAGTTCCCGGAGAATCAGGACGTTACGCTAACGCTGAACCTGCTTGATGGCGCACTTGACAACGCTGCGCGTATTGTGGCTCGCGTAGACGGAAAAGAAGTGGTCTTGGAACCGCAAGATACGTCGAGAAAACAGTTCATTTACACCACCAAGATGACGCATCAGAAAAAAGTAATTTTCTGCTTGCAGTGGAAAAACTGGGAAGGAAAATGGCAGGACGGTCGCTACTATAACAACGTGAGCATCACGATGACCCCGGAAGGCACACCGGTTGACGAAGTGCCGACGCAGGTCACGCAGTTCACCGACGCGCAGTGGGCAAAAATTCGCCAGCACCCGGACGACGCTTACGGCGGTCGCGAGGCTACGCTGACGGCAGCGAACGGCTGGCACACCCAGTGGTCGCAGCTGGAATCCACCGGCGCGGACGCGAACGGCAACAAGCTCTACTACATTTACTACATCGTCGAGGGCAAAGTGCCGAGCTACACCACATCCGGCATCACCTACACCATCGACCCGAACGCCAGCAAAACCACCGGCACGGTCACGGCGACGCTGACCAACGTCTACCGCCCGGAGGACAAGTACGGCGAAATCAGCATCGACTTGTCCAAGGAATGGTACGCGCCGGATGGCACAAAGCACACGATTACCGAGGAATTCGGCGGCGTACAGGTCGCGCTTTACAAGACGCGCTGGGATTACGTCAACGGCGCGTGGATGAAGGGCAGCACGGAACGCCGCGACACGGTCACGCTGGCAGAAGCAAACAAATGGAGCGCCAAGTTCGAGGAGCTGGAAACCTACACGGTCGCCATGGAAAACGGCGTTGTCCAAAACGCCCGCGCCTACACCTACAGCCTCCGGGAACTGAACGTGCCGAGCGGCTTCTACTGCCAGCTGGCATACAGCGGTCTCCCGCAGCACCCGAACGAGTACTTCACGGACGGGAATCCCGCCAATCCGAAGGCGAACGCGGAGAACGCACGCGGCACGGCGACGCTGCGGAACTACGAGATCGCGAAGCTGACCATCGAAGCCGAGAAGCGCTGGGGTGAAGGCGCGAAGCCTGAAAACATGCAGGATACGCTGACCTTCCGCCTGACCCGCGAAAAGCAGGAGAACGGCGCGTGGGTCGCGGACGACAGCTTCCAAGCGGTCACGAGGGTCATGAGCATCAGCAGCCTGAACACAAGCAAGGTCGTGTTCGGCACTTTCCCGAAGTACGCTGTGACGGGCTTCGACGAGCAGAATCAGCCCATCAGGCAAAGCTACCGCTACAAGGTGGAGGAGGTCAAGTACCAAAACGAAGCCAACCTCCCGTTCAGCGTCAGCTATAGCCCGGCGGATGGTTTCGTGACGACGGAGGGCGATGCGAACACCAGCACCACCGTCACCGTGACGAACAACAAGCTGACGAGCGAGAAGGAAGGTCTGTACCGCTTCAACGTGGCGAAGCAGTGGCTGGACGCTTCCGGCAATCCCGCGGACAAGCCCACGCCGGAAGGCACGAAGGCGAAGATTACCGTGACGCGCACCCGCCATGTCTATGCCCCGGATACGGGCTGGACAGCGGAAACGCCCACCGCAAAGACGATCGAGCTGGACACTACGGCAACGTACACGGCGCTTTGGGCAGACTGGAACGAAACGCAGTCGGTTTATGCGCAATACAACGCCGACGGCACGGTGAAATCCGCGTGGGCGTACACCTACGAGGTGTCGGAAGCGGCGATTGACGGCTACTTCGGCACGCAGCATCTGCCTGCGGACTTCCCGCAGCAGCCGAGCGACTACTTCACAGACGCGGCACTGACCGATATCAAGGAAATTTACCGTCAGCCGCTGACGGACACGCTCCCGGAAGTGACCGAAAAGAACTACTACGTCGAGCGGTTCAACGTCAAGGTGGACAAGACTTGGGCGCGCTTCCGCGACAGGGATGAGCTGACGTTCTGCTTGATTCAGGCGAAGAAGCAGCTCACCTTTGACAGAAATGGCAACCCCATCAAGACGGCTGATCAGCAGTACACCTACGTCACGAAAAACTGGACGGAGGGCGGCGAAGAACCGGTCTGGGAGTTCAACAACCTGCCGAAGTACTACTTTACGGTGAATGAGAACGGCGAAGCGCAGAAGAAGCCGTACTACTATTACATCGTAGAAGGGTACGAAACGCTTAATGCTGCGCTGAACCCGTATCTGTATCAGGTGAGCTACACAGGCGACGCTACGCTTGTCAAGAAAACAACCGGTGCGGTGAACCAGCCTGCGGACGGCGGAACGGCGGATATCCACGCGAAGAACCTGCCGGGGTATGAATTGGGATACCTCAACCTCAATTTGACGAAAGAGTGGGTTAACGTCACCAAGAAACCCGAAAAGGTTACGCTCAACTTGAATGTGACAGAGCATTCATGGGATAAAACAAAAGGGTGGATAACTTCTTCCCCCGTGCCGAGTACCGTTGAAATAATGCCGGATGCGAATGGAAACTGGACGACACAGCAGAAGGAGCAATATGTGTACAGTGTTCAATACAATCCGGACGGCTCTATTCACACGGCGCATGTTTACACCTATGAGCTGGCGGAAGACTCTGTGAGCGGTACGCTGCCTGTTTACAGCTTCTCGGAGAACTGGCCGAATGAGGTGGGCGACGTCCTTGAACTCAATTCGGATGGTGCGCCAACCAGGGTGAAGGGCGAGTTCAGATTCTCTTCGACATCACCGCTTGGGTTCATGCTAACCATCGCGGACGCAAGCGCAACGATTCAGAACCTGCCGAAGGGGAAGCTCGAGATTGAGAAGAAGTGGGCGCCGGAGGTTGCCAATGGCAACCAACAAAACCCGCATCAGATCAAAAAAGTGAAGGTTCAGGTGGATCAGTATTACCTCGACGATAACCCATACGGAATCTGGTATCTGTCGAACGTCATGTACTTCGTCTACCTGACGGAAGAGAACGGCTGGAAGGCTGCCATTGACAATCTGCCCTTGTACGGCTATAAGGATGGTAAGCTGGTTCAGTACCGCTACAAGGTCTCGGAAGCCATCGGCGGAGATCCTGACGTGTCAGCCGAATGGGGAAAGAATTACGGTTACGAGTTCTCCGGAGACGTACTGGTTGACGAATACCAGAATAGCCAAAGGTTCTACCGCAGCTACTACCTTGAGTTCAAGGACAATGTCAGCAACGTGACCCTGACCAACATTCCGCGAAGCATCACCATTGAAAAGCAGTGGACGGATGCGAACACATACGGTGAGGACGGCGAACAGCGCGACATCTACTTGGAAATTCAGTGGAAGAGCGCCGGCAAGAGCAAACTCTTTGACTTGTTCGATCCAGACTTGTACAACACATGCACGTTTACCTGCGAACCGGCTACGCTCACGGCGGAAAAGGTGACAATCAACGGCAAGAATTACGTGCATGTGTCCGGCGTCGTCCCGAAGACGGCGGATGGCGCAGCCTCCTGGCGCGTCACCATTTCAGACTTTTACACCTCCACCGCGGACGATACCTTCGTCATCCGCGAGGTGGAAAGCATGGGTTACCTGAACAACCTGCCGGACGGTCAGACGGAAATTCGCCTCAACAGCGTCGCCACGATTACCAACACGCCGACGAAGCTGAAAATCACCAAACAGTTCAAGCAGGCGTATTTCACCGTAGGCAGCGAAAGCGAACTGCCGCTGAATGTTCGCAATACCGTCGTGTACCTGCAAATCTGGCGCGAAAAGCGTGACGGCGCTGGTCTTACCCTATCCCAGGAACGCTACACCACGCCCTTGCTGGGTACGCTGGAAGCGAACATGGACGCGACGCTCTTGCCGGATGGCACCGTGAAGCTGACGGTCGGCACGAATACGCCGACCGACGCCGCAACGCTGACGCTGACCCGCCTGCCGCGCTACTGGTTCGACAAGGATACAGGCGCAAGCGGCGAATGGTACTACTACGTCAAGGAAGTGGACGCGGAAGGCAACGAAGTCCATTCAGCTTCTGCCCCGACGAACGGCGAACGGCCGGAAATCAACCTGAACGTCAAGACACTCACCGTCACCAACACCCTGACCGACGTCAGCGCCCGCAAGGTCTGGACGTCGCTGGACAATCAGTTCACGCTGAATCCCGCGAACCTCCCGGACATCACGCTGACGCTCAAGCAGACCACCGCGGAAGCGGCGGCGGACGGCGACAAGACCATCGCGACCGTTACCCTTGGCTGGGACGCGGAAGCGGGGAAGGTCGTCACGAAGAATCTGGATGGCTGGCAGTTTGGCGAAGTGGTTGAATACACCGCGCCGGAAGGCAGCAAGAACATCTGGTGGGGCTACAAGTGGTACAATCTCCCGGCGTATGACGCGGGTGGCAACATCTACCGCTACTATGTCGTCGAGAAGACCCCGGTGGGCAGCGGCTGGCAGCTGGTGACGGACGACCCGAACGCCACGAACACCGCGCCGATTCCCGCGAACAGCGAAAATCGCGTCTTCCAGATTACGAACACACCCATTACCTACACGCTGCCCGAGACGGGCGGCATCGGCACACTGCCGTACACGGCGGGCGGTCTGCTGCTGATGGCAGCGGCGGCATTGCTGCTGGGGCAGGAAATCAAACGCCGGAGGGAAGGCTGCTGAGCAGTCGGCAGCCCCCTTCCGGGGCAGCTCAATCCGTATACGCGGGCGAAAGCCCTTGTATAAACATGGGGAAAAAAACGACAACGAAAAGGAGAAAAACCATGAAAAAGTTTTGGGCAATTCTGCTGGCCATGATGCTCGTGCTGAGCATGGTCACTGTCGCGGGCGCAACGGAAGTGGAAAATCCGTCTACTGACGCGGAAGGCTTTACGATTACGGTAAACCCGAAGGACGATGTGGATCACGAATACCAAGTGTACCAGATTTTCACTGCTGATGTTGAAACAAATGCAGGAGTAAAGGTGCTGACGAGCGTCAAGTGGGGCACAAATGCCAAGAACGATACTGATGCGGTCAGGACTGGCGACCCTGTTCCGGACGCTGTTCTGGATGCTCTGAAAGCTGTTTCGGGCACGAATCAGGAAAAGCTGGCTGAAATCACGAAGTATTGGTATGCTGACTCCACTCCGGTTGATACGTTCGCTTCCACCAAAGCAGCCCCCGGCACGAGCAAGAAGCTGACCCCCGGCTATTACCTTGTGCGGGACAATCAGGCAAAGCTGGAAGGCAAGGACGGCGCTGCCACGCTGCTGATTGTAAAGGTGCTGGATAAGGACATCGTTGCGACTGCAAAGTCTGAAAAGCCCTCTGTGGACAAGCAGGTGCAGGACGAAGTTGGCGATGCCGAAAAGAACGGCGGAGAAGTGAATCCGGAAGGCTGGGGCGAGAGTGCCGACCATGCGCTGTTTGAGAACTTCAAGTTCCGTCTGGTCGCAACCATTCCGGTCAATGCGGATTATAATGACTATCCGACGTACAAGCTGGTCTTCAACGACACCATGTCCAAGGGCATTACCTTCGTTCAGATTGATTCTGTGAAGGTGAACGGCATCGCACTGAAAGATACCGATTATGTTTGCACTGCAACGGCTGGTCAGAAGGGCGCAGGCAAGGTTGGTGAAAATCAGGATAAGCCGTCTTGGACGCTCACAATCGAAGACCTGAAGAAGGTGATGAAAGAAAACACCAGCATCCTTGTTACGGACAAGATTACGGTTGAGGTTGTTTACACGGCGTATCTGAACGAAGAAGCGCAGGTCTTCAACGCGAGCGCAAACAGCACGGACAACAAGAACAGCGTCGATTTGGAATACTCCAACAACCCCAATGCTGATGGCATGGGTAAAACGCCGGAAGACCATGTGTGGCTCTTCACCTATGTTGTGAACAACACGAAGTATGCGAACACGGCTGAAGCAGGCAAAGAACTGGCTGGCGCTGGCTTCACGCTTTATGACCAAAATGATCGTGTTGTTCCGCTGTGGAAGGATGCCGCTGGCAATTACGTTGTCGCAGGCACCACGAAGCCGAATGATACCTATACGGATGTCGCAAACAATGAAATGATTACGGAAGCCAATGGTACGTTCAACATCATCGGTCTGGATCACGGCACGTACACGCTGAAGGAAACCACGGTTCCTGCTACCTATAATCCGCTGGATCCTGTCACCATCACGATTTCGGCAGACCACAAGGAAGCTGCTGGCGGTGCAAGTGCAGCTATGGAACTCACGGCGGCTTCTACGATGAACAACAAGCTCGTCAACAAGTCCGGTGCGACCCTGCCTGAGACCGGCGGCATCGGCACGACCATCTTCTACGTGCTGGGCGGCATGATGTTCGTGGGCGCGGCGCTCATCCTCATCGTTCGCCGCAAGGCCGAAGCGGACGAAATCTGATTTCTCGCCCGCAATTCGTTGAACATCCCCATGTTCTGATGAAACCCCTGCCGGGCGGTGCGCGCAATGCCGCCGCCCGGCATTCCCAAATGGGAAAATGAAGCATGTTTGCAGAAAGGAGGCGGCTCATGAAGCGCAATATGACAACCATTTTGCTGTTTGTGGTGCTGTTTGTGGGTCTGGCGCTCCTTCTGTACCCGTCCGTGTCGGATTTCTACAATTCCTTCCACCAGTCGCGTGCCGTAGCCACCTACAACACGGTGGTGGAGCAGGAGTCCAAGAAGGATTACGAGGCGGATTGGGCGGCGGCAAACGCTTATAACGAAAAACTCCGCGCACAGTCCACCGTTGATCGCTTGATCATGACCGACGAGGAACGCGAGGAGTACGACGCGGTGATGAATGTCGGCGGTTCGGGCATCATCGGGGTGATTGAGATCCCGCAGATTGCCGTGACGCTGCCGCTGTATCACTCGACGAACGCCAACGTGCTTCAAGTCGCCGTCGGTCACATTGAGGGCACAAGCCTGCCGACTGGCGAACCGGGGACGCATTCCGCCTTCTCGGCGCATCGAGGGCTGCCCTCCGCCAAGCTCTTTACCAACCTTGACCAGCTCACCTACGGCGATACCTTCACCCTCCGCGTGCTGGACAAGGTGCTGACTTACGAAATCGACCAGATTCTCATTGTCGAGCCGCACGACGTCAGCGCACTGCAAATCTATGACGGCATGGATTTGTGCACGCTCGTCACCTGCACGCCCTACGGCATTAACTCGCACCGGCTGCTTGTCCGTGGACACCGGGTCGAAACATCGCTTGCGCAGCTATCCGTGCGCATCTCCGCGGACGCACTCGTGATTGACCCCTACATCGTCGCGCCGATTGTCGCCGCGCCGATGCTGCTGATTCTCCTCATTCTCATGCTGGTAACAACCAGCCCGAAACACAAGAAGCGGAAAGGAGCTGAGCGGTCGTGATGAGCCGCAAACCCTCGCGCCTGCTGGCGCTTGTCCTGCTGACAGCATTGTGCTGCCTTCTGCTTGCGCCCTGCGCGCTTGCCTTTGAACGGGTGGATTTGACGCACCCCTTGACGTTCGCCATTCAGGCGGATGACAACGAGGATGATGCGCACCTGCCCGGCGTGACCTTCCAGCTGTATCAGGTGGCGGACATGGATGCGGACGCTCGGTTCGCCCTGCGCAGCCCGTACAGCACCCTGAATATCGACATTAACGCGCTGAAGAACGCGGCGGACTGGGCAGCCGCGTCCGAAGCGGTGAAAGCCCTCACCGCGTCCGAAACGCCTGATTTCACCGGCACGACGGACGAAAACGGCAGAGTAACATTTACGGGTCTGAACCCCGGTCTGTACCTTGTTTCCGGCACGCCGGTTATCATCGGCGGCTGGGCGTACAGCTTCCAGTCCTTCCTGACCGCTGTGCCGACGCGCAATGTGGACGACGAGTGGCAGTACGATGTCCTCTCCACCATCAAGCTGGAGCGTTCCCCCGCGCTGATTGACCTTGAGTGCGTCAAGGTGTGGGATGACGACAACCGCGGCACATATCGCCCTTTGCAGATTGAAATTCATCTGATGCAGGACGGTCAGCATATCGACACGGTGATTCTGAACAGCGAAAACAACTGGCATCATATCTTCAAGGATTTGCCGGCTGACCATGTGTACACCCTCAACGAGATTCTGGGGGCTGACGTGTACTATGAGCCGGAATATTCCATCGAAAACGGCGTGTATGTGATTACCAACCGCCGCACGGTCACGCCGACCCCGACCGCCCCGATTCCCGAAACGGGGCAGCTGTGGTGGCCGGTGCCGATTCTGGCGGGTGCGGGCATGATTCTGTTCGTCATTGGCTGGATTCTGCACCGGAAATGGAGCCAAGAGCATGAAGAACCGTAAGGGCAATTTGCTGATGACGCTGGGGCTGGTGCTGATTTTGGCGGCACTGGCGCTGGTGGGCTACAACCAGTGGGATGCCAGCCGCGCGCAGCAGGAGTCGGATGATGCGCTGATGGCGCTGGAGCAGATTCGCATTCAGCGGCAGATGGAATCGCAGCAAACCGCTGCACCGCCCGTAATCACCGCGACGATGATGCCGACAGACACACCCGCGACGGATGCGCCGATAACCGACGCGCCGACGGCGGATGCCACTGCAGCGGATACCCCGGCAGCATCCACGCCCTCCGTAACTGACGCACTGACGACCGACATTCCGCGTGATGACGTAACCGCCACGAACACCCCTGCGACGAGTGCGCCCGCAACGGTGAATCCTGCGACGAATCCACTGAAACCGACAAACGTGCCGACGGTGAATCCTGCGACGAATCCGCCGAAGCCGACAAACGCGCCAACGGCAGGGACTGCAACGAACCCGCCGAAGCCGACAGATGCGCCGACGGCAGGGGATGCGACGAATCCGCCGAAACCGACGAGCGTGCCGACGGCAGGGACTGCGACGAATACGCCGCAGCTGACGAGCACGCCGGAAATCACCGAAACGCCCATGCCGACGGAATCCCCCGAACCGACGGAGACGCCCGAACCGACACCGTCCCCCGAACCCACGTCGACACCCACGCCCGCGCCGACGGGCAAGCTCTACGAGCGCGTGCCGGGAATCGAAATGCCGGGCGAGAAGGTCAATGGGCACGAGTATATCGGCACGCTGTCCATCCCGTCGCTGGGGCTGAAAGTGCCGGTGCAGCGCAACTGGTCGTACGAGAACCTGAGCGTGTCGCCGTGCCGCTATTCTGGCAGCGCCTACGCGGACAACCTCGCTATTATTGCGCACACCTACCACTTTGGCAAGCTGAGCAGCTTGGCGCTGGACGCAACCGTTACCTTCACGGACATGGAGAATAACGTTTTCCGCTACGTTGTGCGGGAGAAAAACACGATTTCGCCCAACGATGCGAACGAAATTGCCCATTCTGGCTATGACCTGACGCTCGTGACCTGCACCCTCAGCGGTACAAAACGCGTGGCGGTGTACTGCGAGCGCGTGAAATAATCCAACAAAAGGACTGTCTGCAACGGGCAGCCCTTTTTTCGTGGAATCCGTGCAATCCGGCAGGAATTGACGGGGTGGAGCGCGAAATAAACAAGCACGGCGTTACTTTCGCCGCAGGAAAGGAAAGCAACCTTGAACTGGAAAATACACCTTTATCGTGCCATCCTCTGGCTGATTACGCTGTCTCTGCTGCTGGTGATGTTCGGCTTCTCGGCACAGGAAGGCACGCAGTCCAGCAGCATCAGCGGTAAAATTGCCCGTCCAATTACGGATTCTCTGGCGCAACGGCAGGGACTGACGGGGCAGGCGTACTGGAAGCTGTATGCACAGGTGGATTTTGCCGTGCGGAAAACGGCGCATTTCTTGGAGTATACGCTCTTGGGAATGCTGCTGACGCTGCTGCTGGACAGCTACTGCGCCCGCTGGCACTGGCTGTCATGGGCGGGATGTACGCTCTATGCCGCGACGGATGAAATCCATCAGCTTTTCGTTGCCGGGCGTACGGGCAAGTGGCAGGATGTGCTGCTGGATTCATCGGGCGCGCTGGCAGGGCTGCTGCTGGCGATGCTCATGCTCTGGCTGATTCGGCGGCGCAGGGCGAAAAAGCAATCAACATAATAAATGGGAGGCAGATTATGCTGACAATCGAACAGCTTTACGACCTTAACCACACTTTGGCGGCGGATTACCTGCGGCAGTTTACCTATCCGTGGGAGGCGCTTGCGGGCATCAAGGCGGAAATCCTGCGCATCGGTGCGGCGCTTGACCCGGCGGAATACACCGAAATCAGCGAGCACGTCTGGGTGCACAAAACCGCGACGGTTGCGCCGACGGCGTATCTGGGTGCGCCCTGCATCATCGGCGCGCGGACGGAAGTGCGGCATTGCGCGTTCATCCGCGGCAGTGCGCTGGTAGGGGCAGACTGCGTGGTCGGCAACTCTGTGGAGCTGAAGAACGTGATTCTTTTCGACCATGTACAGACGCCGCACTACAACTACGTCGGCGACAGCATTCTTGGCTATTGCAGCCACATGGGGGCGGGGTCGATTACCAGCAACGTGAAGAGCGACAAGACGCTGGTGACGGTTCGCGACGCAGGCGAAAGCATGGCAACCGGCTTGAAGAAAATGGGCGCAATGCTTGGCGACTATGTGGAAGTCGGCTGCAACAGCGTGCTGAACCCCGGCACGGTTATCGGGCGGGAGAGCCAAATCTACCCGCTGAGCTGCGTGCGTGGTGAAGTGCCCGAAAGAAGCATCTGGAAAACTGGCGGCGTGGTGGTGAAGAAGCAATGATTCAGCCGATTGTGAGAGATGTGATGTTCCTGTCCTGCAAGAGCCAGATGGCGACGGCGGAGGATCTGCCCGTTGCGCGTGACCTCGCGGATACCCTGCGCGCCCATGCGCACGAGTGCGTCGGCATGGCGGCGAACATGATTGGCGTCCGCAAGCGCATCATTGCGGTGATGGCGGGGAAAACCGTGCTGGTGATGCTCAACCCGGTCATCACGGATCGCCAGATCCCCTTCGCAGCGCAGGAGGGGTGCTTGTCGCTGGACGGCGAGCGCCCGTGTTTGCGGTATCAGCAGATTTTGATGGAATATCAGGATGAGCAGCTGCAGCAGCATGTGCAGCGGTTCTCTGGTTTCACCGCGCAGGTGATTCAGCATGAGGTGGATCATTTGGAAGGCATCATTATTTGAGGTGAGGACATGACTATCACACAAACGCTCTGTCAGGAGTTCCAAACCGCCCCGTGGCAAATCGACGCCGTCATTCGCCTGCTTGACGAGGGCTGCACGCTGCCGTTTATTGCGCGTTACCGCAAGGAACAGCACGGGTCGCTGGATGACCAGAAGCTGCGTGAAATCAGCGAACGGCTGACGGCGCTGCGGGCGCTCGAAGCGCGTCGGCAGGAAATCAGTGAAAGCCTGCAAAAGTTAGATGTCTGGACGGAGAAGCTGCAAAGCGACCTCGATGCTGCCGCGACATTGGCGCAATTGGAGGATATTTATCGCCCGTACCGCCCGAAGCGCCGTACCCGCGCGTCCATTGCCAAGGAGAAGGGACTGGAGCCGCTCGCGAACGCGCTGATGCTCCAGCAGCGGAACATGATGGCGCCGGAAACCGTCGCCCTGCGCTATGTGAACGCGGAGAAGGGCGTCGAAACGGCGGAGGATGCCCTGCAAGGCGCGATGGATATTATCGCCGAGGTCGTCAGCGACGATACCGCCGTCCGCACGAAGCTCAAAACGTACTACCATCAAACGGCGATGGTCGCGACGGTCGCGGCGAAAGACGAGGACAGCACCTACCGCATGTACTACGACCACCGTGAGCCGCTGCGCCTGATGCCGTCGCACCGGGTGCTGGCGATGAACCGCGGGGAGAAGGAGGGCTTCCTCAAAGTCGCGCTGGACGTGGACAAGGAGAAGGCGCAGCAGCTCGTGCGCTACGGCTTCGTGCAGCAGACGGGCAGTCCGGCGTGCAAGTACGTCGCGCAGGCGTGCGACGACGCGTATACGCGGCTGATTGCGCCGTCGCTGGACACGGAACTGCGCGCGGAGTTGACCGACAAGGCGAGTGCGGCGGCGATTCGCGTGTTCGCGCTGAACCTGCGCCCGCTGCTGATGCAGCCGCCGGTGCGCGGGAAGGTCGCGATGGGGCTTGACCCCGGCATCCGCACGGGCTGCAAGGTCGCGGTTGTGGACGAAACCGGGCGTGTGCTGGATACGGGCGTCATTTTCCCGCTGCCCAGCCACGGCAAGGTTGCGCAGGCGAAGGAAACCGTCAAGCGCATGATCCAGAAGCACCACGTCGGCATCGTCGCCATTGGCAACGGCACGGCGGGGCGCGAGACAGAGCAGTTCTTCGTCGAGGTGATGAAGGAGCTGGCGCTGGGCGACGCGCTCAAATACATGGTCGTCAGCGAGGCGGGCGCGTCGGTGTATTCCGCGTCGAAGCTTGCGGCGGAGGAGTTCCCGCAGTTTGATGTCAGTCTGCGTTCGGCGGTGTCGATTGCGCGGCGGCTGCAGGATCCGCTGGCGGAGCTGGTCAAAATCGATCCGAAGGCGATTGGCGTAGGACAGTATCAGCATGACCTGAAAGCAGCGGAACTGGACGCGGCGCTGGGCGGCGTGGTCGAAGACTGTGTGAACAGCGTCGGTGTGGATGTGAATACGGCGAGCGTGTCGCTGCTGAGTTACGTCGCGGGCATCAACACGACCGTCGCGAAGAACATCGTGGCGTACCGCGAGGAAAACGGCGCGTTTACGACCCGCGCACAGCTGAAGAAAGTGCCGCGCCTTGGCCCCAAAGCCTTCGAGCAGTGCGCAGGCTTCCTGCGCATTCCCGGCGGCAAGGACTTGATAGAGAACACAGGCGTTCACCCGGAAAGCTACGACGCGGCGCGCGCCCTTTTGAAGCACTTTTCGCTCACCCCGGCAGAGGCAGTCGGCAAGCTGCTGACCTTGGCGGATGCGGAGGGGTTCGCGGCGCTGGCGAAGCAGCTGAATGTGGGTGAACCGACCCTGCGCGACATTGCGGCGGAGCTGTCCCGCCCCGGCCGCGACCCGCGCGATGAGCTGCCGCAGGTGCTGATGCGCAGCGACGTGATGGATTTGAAGGACTTGCAGCCCGGCATGGAGCTTCGCGGCACGGTGCGCAACGTGACCGACTTCGGCGCGTTTGTGGACATCGGCGTTCACCGCGACGGCTTGGTGCATATCAGCCAGATGGCGCAGCGCCGCGTGAATCATCCGAGCGAAGTCGTCCGAGTCGGCGACATCGTGACCGTGTGGGTGCTGGAAGCGGATGCGAAAACGAACAGAATTAGTCTGACAATGCGTCCGCCGGCGAAAGGGGAAGGCAATTTCTCAACAACCAAAAGCACACAAACGAAAAAACTAACATAACAGACCTGTAACATCCGAAGGGGCGCCGAAGGTTTCCAAAGGGCGATCGGAAAGCCCTTTGGTCGCTCCCGAAGGAGCGAAATCCCTGCGTAACAATCCAATCCTATAAGCAATAGGAGGAAAATTCATGCAAAACATGCGAAAATGGATTGCGCTATTCTTGACCATGCTGCTGCCGGTGCTTCCGGCAGCCGCCGAGGAGGAATCAACTATGCTGACAGGCAAAACAGCGACGGAAATCGTCGAGATGATGGGTTTCGGGTGGAATCTGGGCAATACGCTGGACGCAACCGGCGGCAATACCGCGGATGTGACCGCGCAGGAGCAGTCGTGGGGGAACGCGAAAATCACCCCGGAACTGATGGTGCGCGTGAAGGAAGCGGGTTTTGACACCATCCGCATTCCCGTGACTTGGTACCGCTATACCTCGGACGATGGGACGTACACCATCCGCGAGGACTTCCTTCATCATGTCCGCGAAGTGGTCGAGTGGGCGCGAGAGGCGGACTTGTTCGTCATCCTCAATGTGCACCACGAAGCGTGGATTAACGAGCCGAATTTCGCGGCGGACGCGGAGAAAATCGGCGAGCAGCTGACGGCAATGTGGCGGCAGATTGCTGACACCTTCGCCGACTTTGACCAGCATGTGATTTTCGAGGGCATGAACGAGCCGCGCGCGCAGGGTACAAACTATGAGTGGAGCGGCAACGCGGCGTGCTACGCTGCCGTCAACTACCTCAACCAAGTGTTCGTGAACACCATCCGCAAGGACGCCAAGGGCTGCAACGCCGAGCGCTGCCTGATGATTCCGGGCTACGCGGCGACCAGCTCCCCGGCGGGCACGGCGGCGATTGCCCTGCCGACGGTGGATGGCGAAGCAGCGGCAAACATCATCGTGTCTGTGCATTCGTATGACCCGCAGACCTTCTGCCTGCAGGATACGCAGACGACGTTCGACCCGGAGAAGGATGGCGCGAAAATCAACCGCGTGTTCGAGAACATCAAGGAAACCTTCCTTGACCGGGGGATTCCGGTCGTGATGGGCGAAACGGGCGCGACGAACACGAATGGCAATCACGACGAGCGCGCGAAGTGGGCGTACTGTGTCGCGCAGAATGCCCAGCGCTACGGCGTGCCGATTGTCATCTGGGACAATGGGAACAACCAGACGTCCGGCGGTGAGTGCCACGCCTGGATTCGCCGCGCGGTGAATCCGAAGCTGCGCAGTCAGGCGACGAGCGTGGTGTACCCGCAGGTGCTGGACGCGCTGTGGGAAGGCAAGAACAGCACGGCATGGGGCAGTGCGCTGACGGAAGTGCGCGCGGAGGCGGACGAGAGCATCCTCTGGGCGAACGCCGACGGCTTGACGAGCCAGAAGGAATGGGATTCCTCCTACATCCAGCTCGAAGCGAAAATGGAGTGGTTCGCGGACGGCGCGCGCATTGGCATTCGCTATTCCGGCGCGGGTACGCCTAAAATCGTGCTGGACAGCGCGGAAAAGAGCGTCTGGTGGATTCTGGTGGATGCGGCGGAGATACAGAAGAATGATGACGGCACGAAAACCGCGTGGTTCACGAGCGAAATCCTGCTGGCGGAAATGCGCAAAAACGGCGTTGATAACCCTGCACAGCTGCAAAATTGTTATGTCATCGCGACGAACGGGAAGATTACCGCTTACCGCATCAAGGTGGAGGGCATGGCGACGGCGCTGACGACCTACCATGTGAACGGCAGCGCGATTCATCAGGCGGATTTGCCGGATGCCCCGACCTACCCGCACATGACCTTCTGCGGCTGGTACACCACGCCGGATTACCAGCCCGGCACGGAAGTCACGGGCGCGAGCGGCGCTTCGGACGCATGGGCGAAGATGGCGCTGGACATGAGCGTCATTAAGTAACAAAGGAGTCAATAGCGTTGGATTTTGAATATCTGCTGTTTTTGCAGAACCTCCGGGCGGAGGCGCCGAACTTCATCAACAGCTTGCTGCTCTTCATTTCGGAATTTGCCGCCGGGTCGCTGCCGGTTGTCATTATTGTCGTATTCTACTGGTGCATCGACAAGCGCACCGGGCAGCGGATGGGGCTGTGCTTCGCGGGTGCAACGATGGTGACGCAGCTCATCAAGAATATCGCGTGCGTCTATCGCCCGTGGAAGCAGGATGCGCGGCTGCAAATCGCTCCGGAAGCGGCGGCAACGGCAACAGGCTACTCGTTCCCCAGCGGACATGCGACACTGGCAGCGTCTTTTTACGGCAACCTCGCGGCGTACCTGAAAAAGTACAGCAAATGGTGGATTCTGCCGTGCGTGCTGCTGACGCTGCTGACGGCGTTTGCTCGCAACTGGCTCGGCGCGCACACGCCGCAGGACGTGCTGGTTGGGATGATGATTGCGCTGGTCGTGCTGCTGCTGTCAAAATACCTGCTGAACTGGGCGGACGGCGGCAAGAACCGCGACTGGCTGCTGGCGACTATCGGCGTCATCCTGTCTGCCGCGATGCTGATGTACACCAGCGTGAAGCCGTATCCGATGGATATGCTGCCGGATGGAACGCTGCTGGTTGACCCGTGGGACATGGTGACGGACTGCTACAAGGCGGCGGGGGCGATGATGGGCTTCTGCCTTGGCTGGGTGCTGGAGAGGCACTTTGTCGGTTTTGATGCAAAGGGTGCGGGCAAGGCGCGCATGATTCGCGGCGTGGTCGGTGTGGCGCTGCTGCTGGCGGTACAGAAGGGGCTGAAGGCGGCGGGTAATCTGTTGCTGGATGCGCACTGGCGGGGCTTTGCAGAGATGTTCGGGCTGATGCTGTTTGCGATTGTGCTGTATCCGGCACTGTTTCAGTGGGCGGAGAGAAGGAAAAGCAAATCGTGAAATTGGGCGCTTCGGGCGAAAATGGCTCGGAGCGCCTTTTTGTGGTTCTTCACGGAAAGTTGGGGGAGCAAACAAGGGATTAGGTGAAGCCCCAAAAGCTGCACGCGGAAGGAGCATGAAAGTGCGACCAACCCAATCGCGAAAAGGGGTCAAGGGGCAATGCCCCTTGCAGGGTCAAGGGACAGCGTCCCTTGTGGGGTTTGGGGCAACGCCCCAACTGTCCCTCGTCCGACCAATCCCAAGGAAGTCGCCAACAAAGGCGCAGGCAGCGCAGCGTCCCTGCCAGTAACTTTGCGCGTCCGCAGACGCGCCCCCAAGCTGCTTTCCCCCCAAGCTTCCGTGAAGAACTTTTTTGTGTACGCATTTTGTGCATGAACGCATATGCGCCGGGATATGATAGGAATACGCACCCGGAAAGGATGCAGGAAAGAGAGGAAAGACGCATGGAAGAACGCAAATGTGTCGGTTGGCAGGAACAGGAGACATCCCGCCTGTTTTCCGCTGTGCAGGAGGCGCGGGGCAGCGGCGCACCGCTTCGGCAAGTGTTCGAGGACTTATCCGTGGACTTGGGACGCAAACCCAACAGCATTCGCAACTACTATTACGCTTGTTTGCGGAATCAGGAGCAGAATACGCCGCGCGTACAGGCGTTCATTCCCTTCACGGAGGCGGAGACGCATGACCTCTTGCGTCAGGTGCTGACGGGCTGCGGGCAGGGCATGAGCGTCCGCGCGTGTGTTATGCGGATGGCAGACGGCGACCACAGCCGGATGCTGCGCTATCAGAATAAGTATCGCGCGATTTTGAAGCATCATCCGGAGATGATTGCGCAGGTGCGGCAGGAGCTGCTGGCAGAGGGCGTTGCTGCGCCCGCGCAGGGGAAGAATCCGCCTGATGAGGCAGAGAACCGCGCCGCGTCCCAGATGATGGCGGAACCGTGCGTGCTGAAAATGCTGGAGGGCATGAAGGAACTGCTTCAGCGGGCGTCGGCGGTGGAGGAGAAGGAGCAATTGCAGCGTTCGCTCGATCGAATGCGCGTGGAGCAGGATTTGCGGCGGATTGCGTGGGAGAAAGATTATGACGCGGCTGTGCAGCTGATTCGGGAGATGCGGGCGTGCTTGGAAAGCGTTCGTAATTCGCTGGACGGGGAGAAGCGCTGCGATGTGGAGGATTGCCTTGCGAAAGCCGCCTCGTTCGCCCAATAAACACGCGGGAGAAGCATGAAAGTGTCACCGATTGAATCGCGTGTAAGGGCTAAGGTGTAGGACTTCGGCACGCTTCATTCGCCCCTTGCGTTCCCCTGAAAAATGCGGTATACTGTCCTTGTAAAAGGGGGTAGCCACATGGAAATCGGAATTCGGCTGCATGATACGGCAGGAAGTAATTTGGAGGAACACCTGCGTAACGCAAGGGAGCAGGGGTTTTCCTGTGTTCATATCGCGATGAGCAAGGTCGTGCCGGGGTTTAAGATGGCGGATGCGCCGGAGCTGCTGACGGACGCGCTGGCGGATGAGGTGCGCGGGCTGTTGGAGAAGTACAATCAACGGTGCGTGCTGCTGGGGTGCTATTTGAACCTGTGCAGCCCCGATCTGTCAGCGCACGAGCGCACGCTGATGAATTATCGTGCGCATTTGCGGTTTGGCAAAAAAATCGGCGCGCTGATGGTCGGCACGGAAACCGGCGCGCCCAATATCGGTTACAAATCCTGCCCGGAGTGCCGGACGGAGGAGAGCCTGCGCCTGTTTATTGAGCGCGTGAAGCCCGTCGTCCGCTGGGCGGAGGAAGAGGGCATGATGCTTGCTATCGAGCCGGTCACGCGGCACATTGTCTGCACGGCGGAAAGGTGCCAGCGGGTGCTGGCGGAGGTGCACTCCGAAAGCCTACGGGTTATTCTTGACGCGGTGAACCTGCTCGACCGCGAGAACGTCCATCAGGCGCAAGAAGTCGTAACGGATGCGATTGCGCGTTTGGGGGATTCCGCCGAGTTGCTGCACATCAAGGATTTCCTGCCCGATGGCACGGACGAGTGCGCGTGGGCGCGGCAGAATATCGCGAATGTCAACATGTTTGATGGGCTGCTGTCGATTGCGCCGGGGCTGGGGCAGATGGATTACCGCCCGCTGATGCAGCTCGCGAAGCGCCGGAATCTGCCGATGACGCTGGAGAACACAAATCCGCAGAACGCGGTGTCGGCGCGCCAGACACTCGAAAAGACGCTGGAGGAATGCTGAATGGCAATGGATTTGCAGCGCCTGATGAGCCTGCTGCGCCAGTGTATGCAGCGCTACGATATGGTGTCGGCGGGGGATAAAATCGCGGTCGGACTGTCCGGCGGCAAGGATAGCCTGACGCTGCTGATGGGCCTGAAGCACCTCCAGCGGTTCTATCCCGTGCCGTACGGGCTGTGCGCGATTCACGTCGGCAGCGGTGCGCCGGGCAGCGAGGCAGACGTGGAGACGATGCGGCAGTTCTGCGAAGGATTAGACGTGCCGTTCTATTTTGTGGATGCAAAGGTGTACCAGATTGTGTTTGAAATCCGCAAGGAGAAGCACCCGTGCAGCCTGTGCGCCAAGCTCCGACGCGGCGCGCTCAACGATAAGGCAATGGCGCTGGGATGCAATAAAATCGCGTATGCGCACCATCAGGACGATTTCATCGAAACGAGCCTGATGAACCTGATGCTGGAGGGGCACTACGACTGCTTCCCGCCCGTGACGCACCTCGACCGCACGAACCTGCAAGTCCTTCGCCCCATGCTCATGGTCAAGGAGCGCGACGTGATTGGCTTTGCGCGGAGAGAAAATCTGCCTGTTGTCAAGAATCCATGCCCTGCCGATGGGCATACGCGCCGGCAGGACGTGAAGGACTTCATCCGGCGCAGTCGCGACGTCTTTCCGCAGGGACGTGAGTGCCTGTATGCGTCGCTGCTGGACTATTTCGACCGAAATGTGACGAAAAATGCAAAAAACGGGTAAAAATCCTCCGAAAACGATATTTTTGGTGAAAAACAACAAAAGCTTTCGAAAAAAATACGAAAAAATGGTGCATTTAGCCGAAAAAATGTACAAAACGCCCGAAAACAGGGAAATGACGCTGTAACGATGACAAGTAACCTACTTGACACCATCCGAAAGTAGTGTATAATGGACAATATACGTTGGTATAGGTGACTGATTGCGGGGATGCGATTCGTCCACTTGCCAATGTATAAGAATGGCTGAAGTGTCACTAAGAACCGAATTTGGCAGATGCGAAATGCCCTCCGACGCAAAATTATCGGGGGGGGGTATTTTGTCTGCCAATTTTGCAACCTCTGGTTTCACACCGCCCGATGGAAAGTAGGACAAGCCGATGATTACCATGCAGGAAATGGAGAAGGAGCTGGCCATTTACCGCAAGAACTTTACCGCGGTTCGCCTCATCAGCGAGGCAGATATCTTGCGTACAATTGAAGCGCGCAAGCACAATCCGGCTTCACGCGCCTGCCCCTGCCGGGATGGGCGGATGACATCGCAGGGATGCCGAAACTGCATCGTTCTCCGGGCGTACATGGAGAAATGCAAGAAAATCAAGCTCGAATACGATGACCCGAATGTTTATCAGGTGACAGCGCGTTACCTGCATGTCGAGGGCGGGCGTTATGTGCTGGAACTGGTGCAGAAACTTGACGACGACATGATGATTGACGCCGAGTCGGGCGAGAAGCTTGCCAATCGCCTGTCCAGTTATGAGGACAAGCTGTACCACGATGCGCTCACGGGGACGCTCAACCGCCGCTATTACGAGGAACACATGTGCAAAACCGTCTATGAGGCGGGCATTGCCATGATTGATGTGGATAACTTCAAACTTTATAATGATGTTTTCGGGCATCGCGCGGGCGATGTTGTGCTGGAGACGATGGCGCAGTCCGTTAAGCTGCATACCGCGAGCGGCGATCTGCTGGTGCGCCTGGGCGGAGACGAGTTCCTGCTGGTTATGCCCGGCATCCCCGCTGACCGCCTGTACAGCCGCCTGCTGCAAGTGAGCGAGGCGGTGCACAATACGCCTGTGCCGGGGTACACGAATCTGCAAATTTCGATTAGCATCGGCGGCGTGATGGGCAACGGCCGCCTGCTGGAAACTGCCGTGGAGCAGGCCGACCAGCTGATGTATCAGGCGAAAACGCATACGAACATGGTTATGACGGAGATGATGCTGGCGCAGTCGTCGGAGCAGGAGAATGAACTGCACGCGCGGAAAGAACGCATCCTGATTGTGGATGACTCGGAGTTGAACCGCGCGTTGCTGACGGAAATGCTGGAGGACGACTACGAAATTCTGGAAGCTGCGAACGGGCAGGAGTGCATGGACATTCTGAACGCGGGCAGCGATAAAATTTCGCTGATGCTGCTGGATCTGCTGATGCCTGTGATGGACGGCTTCGAGGTGCTGGCGTCGATGAACCGCAGCCACATGCTGGAAAATCTGCCGGTTATCATGATATCCAGCGAGGACTCGGATGCTTTTATCCGCCGCGCCTACGAGCAGGGCGTGAGCGACTACATCAGCCGCCCGTTCGATGCGAAAGTAGTCTATCGGCGCGTTTACAACACCATTAAGCTGTACGCCAAGCAGCGTCGCCTGGTGTCAATGGTCACAAGCCAAATCCTCGAAAAAGAAAAGAACAACATGCTGCTGATTAACATCCTGAGCCATGTGGTGGAGTTCCGGAACGGTCAAAACGGCTCGCATGTGCAGCATATGCGGCAACTGTCGGAGCGGCTTCTGGAGACGCTGTGCGCCAAAACCGACCGCTACCGCCTGACCCCGCAGGACTGCGACCTGATTGCCCTCGCGTCGTCGATGCACGATATTGGTAAAATCGCCATTGACGCGAAAATTCTGAATAAACCCGGAAAGCTGACACCGGAAGAGTTCGAGCAGATGAAGCAGCACACAGTTCTTGGCGCGAAGATGCTTGATGACCTTGCGGCGCACCACAACGAGAAGCTGGTGCGCACGGCATGCGACATTTGCCGCTGGCACCACGAGCGCTATGATGGGCACGGCTATCCAGACGGTCTGGTGGGGGACGAAATCCCGATTTCGGCGCAGGTCGTTTCGCTGGCGGATGTGTACGATACGCTCATCAGTGAGCGCGTCTACAAACCCGCGTACAGCCATGAACAGGCAATGTCTATGATCCTGAACGGCGAATGCGGCGTGTTTAATCCGCTGCTGATTGAGTGCCTGAAGGAACTTCAGGAGACGCTGCGGTGCGAGCTTGACGTGCCGCTGCTTAACGTGAAGCGCGAAAAAGCACCGGGCGACGGCGCAAAACCTGCGGAATCCAAAGCATAAAAGACGACCCGGCTGCCGGAAATATCGGCGGTCGGGTCGATTCTTACCATTGGTTAACGTGTACGCGGTTTTCTTCGTAGCGGCTGGGGCGCACTGCACGCATGTCGATATCCTCCGCTGGATAGCCGAGCGCGAGGATCGAATGCGGTACAATCGTCTCCGGCAGCTGGAAAATTGCCGCCTGCCGCTTCACGCGCTTTTCGTCCGGCCAAGTGCCAAGCCAGACCGATCCGATGCCGAGGTCGTTCGCCGCTAACGTCATGTTCTGCGCGGCAATCGCGGCGTCAATCACCCAGAAATCCGGCGCGGGCGGAAAAGCGCGGTCGAGGTCGCCGCAGACAAGAATCGCCGCCGCTGCCTGATTGAGCATCCGCGCGACGCGTCCGTTCGCCTCCGCCATCTGCGCGAGCTTTTCCCGGTCGGTTACGACAATGAACGCCCATTCGCGGGCGTTGACGGCGCACGGCCCGCTCATCGCGGCTTCGAGAATGGTGTGGAGTTTGTCGGGTTCAATCGGCTTGTCGGCAAATTTGCGCACGCTGCGGCGGGTGAGGATGTTCTGCATGGTTTCCATCGGTCAAAATCTCCTTCCATTCATATGGATTCAGCATAGCACAGTTTTCTGCTGAATGCAAAGCGGAAAGCGCAAAAAATCGCGGGTGGAAAATTGTGCAGCCGCGAAGTTTCCCGGCGGGTTATGTACAAATGGGAAAGAATGCGGTATAATAAAACATGAGCCGCGAGGAACGGCTCGGAAAGGATGAAACACCAATGCTCGATCAGAACGTTGCACGGGAAGTATTGCAGGAAGCGGTACGTACCGGCGGTGATTTCGCTGAAATTTTCATGGAAGACCGCATTGACCACGCAATGGGGATGCGCTCTCATAAGCTGGAAAGCGCGACGACCAGCCGGACGCACGGCGCGGGCGTGCGTGTGTTCAGCGGTACGAATGCGATTTATGTCTACACCAACGATACCAGCCGGGAAGGGCTGATGAATTGCGCGCGGCAGGCAGCGGCGGCGGTGCGCGGCGGCAAGGGCTGCGTCGTTGCGCCGTTTAAGCAGTGGGATGCCTCCCGTCCGGAAGAAATTCTGCTCCTGCCGACTGACGTGAAGGCGGCGCTCAAAGCGGAGAAGCTCCGCGCGGCGGAAGCGGCGGCGCGCAGCGTCTCCCCGGAAATTGTGCAGGTGATGGCGAATTATGGCGACCATGTGCAGGATGTGTGCATCTGCAATACCGAGGGCGTGTTCGTGACCGACCGCCGTGTGCAGACGCGCCTGCGCGTGAGTGCGATTGCCAGCAACGGCACGGAAAATCAGTCCGGCAGTGATGCGCCCGGCGCGTCCATGGGCTTTGAATTGTTCGACACGCGCGTGAATGCGGAGGAATCAGGAAAAATCGCCGCCCAGCAGGCAGTGACGATGCTTCATGCGCCGGTATGCCCCGCGGGTGTGATGCCCGTCGCGATTGACAACGGCTTCGGCGGCGTTATCTTCCACGAAGCGTGCGGCCATTCGCTGGAGGCTACCAGCGTGGGCATCGGCGTGAGCGAATTCTGCGGCAAGCTCGGTCAGCAGATTGCGTCGCCCATCGTGACCGCCATCGACGACGGTACGCTTGTCAACAACTGGGGTCAAATCCATGTGGACGACGAGGGCACGCCCAGCCAGCGCACGGTGCTGATTGAGAACGGCATTTTGAAGAGCTACATGGTTGACCGCCTCGGCAGCCGCCGGATGAATCACCCGATTACCGGCTCCTCCCGCCGCGAAAGCTATGCCTATGCTCCCACGAGCCGTATGCGCTCCACCTTCATCGCCCCCGGCAATGACAGCAACGAGGAAATCATCGCGTCGATGGGCGACGGTCTGTACGCGCGCAAGATGGGCGGCGGCTCGGTCAACCCGGCGACGGGTGAATTCAATTTCTCCGTGGCGGAAGCGTATCTGGTGCGCGACGGCAAGATTGCTCACCCGGTGCGCGGCGCGTCCCTGATTGGGCGCGGCAGCGAAATCCTGATGAAGATTGACCGCGTTGGCAAAGAACTGGAACTGTCGCAGGGCATGTGCGGCTCCAAGAGCGGCAGCGTCCCGACCGACGTCGGTCAGCCGATGATTCGCGTCAGCAGCATCACCGTGGGCGGCCGCTAAGGAGGAGAAGCAGATGAAAGTCAACGAATTTTTGAATGAGGTGCTTGCTGCTGCGAAGGCGGCGGGCATTGACCCGGCGGAAGTATATTATCACGGCGGCGACAGCTTCAACGTGAGCGCGCTTGACGGCGAAATCAGCGACTACAAGGTGTCATCCTCGTGCGGGGTATCCCTGCGCGGCATGTTTGGCGGCAAGATGGGCAGCGCGTCCACCGAGGCGTTCGACGCTGATGCCGTCCGCCAGCTGATTGACGGCGTGAAGGAATCTGCCACCCTGCTGGAAACCGACGAACAGGACGAGATTTTCGCGGGCGAAGAGCGCTATCCGACCATCGAGAAGGAAGAAAGCGACGTCGCGACGACGAGCGCTGAAGCGAAAATTGAGAAGTGCCTGAAGCTGGAAGCCTTGGCGAAAGCTGCTGATCCGCGCATTGTCCGCGTGCCGAGCGCGCTGGTCGCGTCCTCCAGCAGCGAGGTCATCCTGCGCAACAGCTATGGGCTGAATTTGCAGGATTCCGGCAGCTACTTCTTCTCCTATACCAGCTTGGTTGCGAAGGACGGCGCGTCCACCGCGGTCAATGGCAAGGTGGCTGTGTCCAGTCGCTTTGACGGCATTGACCCGGAGAAAATTGCTGCGGATGCGGCGAAAGAAACGCTGTCCCAGCTGAACGCGTCTCCCGTGCCGACGGGCGAATACCGCGTGATTTTCCGCTATGATGCCATGCAGAGCCTCCTGCAGACGTTCTGGGGCGTGTTCTCCGCGGAGAATGCCCAGCAGAATCTGTCCCTCTTCGCGGGCAAGGAAGGGGAAAATGTCGCGGCGGACGTCGTGACCATCGTCGATGACCCGCTGATGAAGGGCGGCTTGGCGACGAGCGCGTTCGACGGCGAGGGCAGCGCCAGCCGCACGAAGAAGGTCGTAGACAGCGGCAAGCTGACGACCCTCCTGCACGACCGCAAGACGGCGCGCAAGCAGGGCGTTGCATCGACCGGCAATGCCGCGCGCGTGGGCGGACGCATCATGGTTGCGCCGACGAACCTGTACATTGCCGCAGGCGAGAAGTCGCTGGATGAACTGATGGCGGACGTGGGCAACGGCGTGGTGATTACTGAACTGGCGGGGCTGCACGCGGGCGCGAATCCCTCCAGTGGCGATTTCAGCCTGCTCAGCAAGGGCTGCACCATCGAGAATGGCAAGCGCGGCCGCGCCGTGGAGCAAATCACGGTGGCGGGCAACTTCTACCAGCTGCTGAAGAGCATCTGCGCCGTCGGCAGCGACCTGACCTTCGAGGGGAGCAGCATCGGCAGCCCGTCTGTGGACGCTGGCACGCTCAAAATCTCCGGCTAATCTGTTCTATCAAGGGGAAGCGCGGCATTTTCGCCCGTTTCCTCTTTTTTTGATTTTCGCCAACCAAACCGATGAATGCGGCGTCTAATGATATGGGGAATCCCCAAGCAACGGGAAAGACTGCAACAGCAGGGTGCAGGTGATTCATTGCCCTCTGGGCGCTCACACAGGAGCGCCCCCCTGCGCAACACAATAAAGGGAACACTCCCGCGAATCGCACCCCAAAATCAGAAAGGAGGCGTAACCGCAATGACCGAACAGCAGCTTCGCGAGAAGCTCCAATTCGCCTACGGAAACATGCCGGACGCAACCCGCGCAGCTTTTGAGCATTCGCTGACGCATCACCGCGCGCCGGAAACACACCGAAGCATCGGCTTGAGCCGGACGATGCGCATCGTCATCACCGCTGTGCTGATGGCGCTGATGCTGACGGCGGTTGGCGTGGCGGCGGCGCGGTTCTTCAGCGTCACCGACGTCCACCCCGCGCAGGACGGCACGGAAGGGGACTATCAGGCGCATTATCTCGCGCTGGCAGAGCGGTATGACAGCGATTTGCTGTCTGTGTCAGTCAACGACGCCGTGTACGACGGCAGCGTGCTGGCATTCACGATGGAGATGGCGGCAAAGACGGACGACGTGCTGGCGGTGGAAGTGCGCATATGCGGCGAATGCAACGGCAAAATGTACCGTTTTGACCCGCTGGATGTCTACGGCGGCGAGTTCCAAAGCCTGCTGATGCTGCCCGACCTTGGCGGCACATTCGATGGAGAAAAGTACGCTGCGGAAGGCATTTTGCTCGACGAAAATGGGCAGATGCCGCCGGAAGGAAAGCCGATTGCGTGGACAATCGAAATCGACGTGCTGAAAGCTGTCTGGCAGACGGAAACCATGCCGGATGACCTGTATGAAGCGCTCAGCGAAGAGGACAACGTGGCGCAGTACATCCGTGAACAGGCGGAGCAGCGCGTTATCACGCTGACGGACGCGGGCGTGGAGGACTACCTGCTGGAAATGTGCGGCGTGGGCTGGGACGAGATAGAACAGATGTCCAAGGCGGATTTGCTCCTGCGCTGCGGCGGCTTCGAGCGCGCGGAAACATATACCGTGGCGTTCGCGACGGAAGGGAATACGCAGTACGTCCACCCGGAGTTGTCCGGCTTGCGGATTCCGCTGGACGGGTACACGGCGGTTGTGGACTATGTGCGCGCATCGTTCCTCGGCGGGTGCGTGGTGCTGCACTGCGAAGCGCCGAATGGAACGGCACTGCCGAATGGGACGGCACTGCCGGACGTGTGGCGAATCTACCGCAACGACGAGCAGAATCCGGCGGGTGAAGCGGGATGGGCGCGCGCGTCGGGCTATGCGGGCGTGCCGGGCGGCGTGGTGGATGTGAATCAGCCGTCCATCTGCCTGTACTTTGCGCCGTGCGCGGATTTGACGAGCTTGCGCATCGTGCCAGAAGGCGAAGCGGGCTTCACGCTGAATTTGTCGGGAGAGAAGGGGACGGAATGAACGAAGCGACATGGATCGAAAAGATGCGCGCGGTTGAGGGAACACTCTACCATGTGACCTGCGCCATGCTGCGCGAGGAGTATGACCGCCGGGATGCGATGCAGGAGACGGCGCTGCGGGCATGGGAGAAGCAGTCGACGCTGCGCAGGGAGGAATATTTCGGCACATGGGCGGTGCGTATCTGCATCAACGTGTGCAAGGACATCCGCCGGAAGAGCAAGCCCGTTATGTCCACTGACGACGTGCCGGAAATCCCCGCGCCGCAGGGGGATACGGACTTCCGCCTGATGCTGGACAATCTGCCCGATACGCTGCGCCTGCCGGTCGTGTTGTACTATCTGGACGGGCTGACGGTCGCGGAAACCGCGCAGGCACTGGGCGTTCCGGTGGGCACGGTGAAATTCCGGCTGCATCAGGCGCGGAAAAAGCTGCGTGTGGAGCTGGACGCCCCGGAGGGAGAGGGGGCAAACGTGCAATGACCGAGCGGGAACTGCGGGAGAAGCTGCAATCCGCCTACGGAACCATGCCGGACGCAACCCGCGCCGCCTTTGAGCATTCGCTGACGCATCACCGAGTGGAAACGCGCAATCCCGTCCGGATGAGCCGGAGAATGCGGACGATTGTCACGCTTGCTCTCATGCTGATGATGCTCACGGCGGTCGGCGTAGCGGCGGCAAAACTGGCGAGCGTGACGGACTACCCGCCGCCGTCGGGGCTGACGCCGGAATACATGTCACATTTGGTCGCGCTGAACGAAGCCTACGACGGCGATTTGCTCACGCTGTCCGTCAATGACCTTGTGTTTGACGGCACGACGGTCGATGTTGCCATGAACGTGCAGCCCAAGGCGGGCAAGCAGGTTTTCATGGACATGGAAGTCACGGCAGAATGCGAAGGGCGGGCGTACACACTGGAAATTGAGGGCTGCGGGGGCGGCGATTTCATGAGCGGCATGTTCCTGCCGGATGGAACGGACAGCTGGAGTGACTCGCCATTTGGGTTCGACGGTGTGCTCTGGGATGATGATATGCAGTCGCCGCCGGAAGGCGTGCCGATTGCGTGGACGATGACGTTCGAGCTGCTTCAGCCCGTGTGGAAAGTGGAATATCTGCCGGACGCGCAGTATCAGGCGCTTTTGGCGGGCGGAGCGGACACACTCGAAGCCTATGTGCAGAACAACTGGCGGAAGCACATCATCACTGTGACGTATGGCAGTCTGGTGGAGTATCAGTATGCGGCGGAAGCGGCGATGCTGGCGGACGGCACCATTACCGAGCCGCTTTCGGGCAGCCGGACGGAACAGCTGCTTTCCTGCGGCGGATTCCGGCGCGCGGACACAATCATCGTGCAGTTCACAACGGATTTTGCGGATGATTACGCGCATCCGGAGCTGGTCGGCAAGCGCATCGGCATGGGGGACTACGACCTCGTGATTGACAATGTGAACTTGTCCTTCATGCGCGCGAACATCACCATGCACTATGAATTTTCAGCGGCGTATACCGAGGACGAAATCCGCCAAATGACGAATCTGCCCAACGCTTGGCGCGTGTATGTCAACGGGCAGACAGAAGCCGGTTACGACGCCTACGCGAATTTCCAGCAGGTCACGAACGGCGCGTACGGCACGGACAAGCCTGAACAGCTGACTGTCGGCTTCGACTTCTACCCGGCGGAGACGGACATCACGCGGCTGACGTTTGTACCGATTCGCAATATGGGAGTGAAGTGGGATGCTTGCCATCCGGATGCGGAAAAGGGGTTTACGCTGGAACTTCAGGAATGATGCGCATATTTGCATAGAAAACACAACATATGAACAGGACATCATATTTTTTCGCCTAACCATTTGCGTTTTTCCGCCAACCATGCTATAATGAGAGCGATTTAGGCAAGGAGGCGGAATGCGTGGCGGAGGCAGAAGAGAAGCTGGAGGTAGAGGGCTGCGGTTTCCTGTGTGTGCACGAGAAAGTGGTGGAAAAAGTGCAGCACGAGCTGCCGCAGGAGGAAACGCTGCTGCGGCTGGCAGATTTGTTCAAGGTGTTCGGCGACGGGACGCGCGTGCGCATCCTGTTTGTGCTGCTGACGGCGGAGGTGTGCGTGTGCGACCTCGCGAAGCTGCTGGGCATGACACAATCCGCCGTATCGCACCAATTGCGCGTGCTGAAACAGGCACGGCTGATTAAGGCGCGGCGCGACGGCAAGACCGTGTTCTATTCGCTGGCGGATGACCATGTGGCGACGCTGCTGCGGCAGGGCATGGAGCATGTCTGCGAGGGCAGCGGGGGAGAATGCGGGGAATAATCAATCATCAGCATAAAAAGAGGTTCTTCACGGAAAGTTGGGGGCAAACAAGGGCTTAGGCGAAGCGCCAAAAAGCTGCACGCGGAAGGAGCATGAAA
>ERZ779874.850-NODE-850-length-33145-cov-48.151738_pt1 | contig 33145 bp, 26 predicted proteins | sample MGYA00511031_ERZ779874 | MGnify/ENA primary metagenome ERZ779874 (study PRJEB29588, sample SAMEA2156850) | human gut metagenome | biome: human gut; feature: human-associated habitat; material: faeces | place: Denmark | collected 2008/2010 ...
CCAACAATATCTGCTTCAACGGACGGGTACGTGCCACCACCACGGTCAACGGAGCGCCTACGCACACCCCAATGGCATACGCCGAAATGAAATGTCCCGCCTGCGGGATACTGATACCTAAATCACGGGCAACGTTAGGCAGGATGCCCATCATCACAAACTCGGCGATGCCCAGCCCCAAGGTGCCGGACGCCAACGCCAATAAACTTTTCTTCATCTAATTTATCCTGATTACCTATTTTTGAAACGCCTGCAAAGGTAAAGGAAATTCATCAAACATCATCAGATGACGAATGATGCGCACGCATTTTTTTGACATACATCAACCGGAGCATCAGAACACCGGACGACAGGCACGCAACTCCTTGCGCAACGCCAACGCTTTCCCCTCCGTCATCCGGTCTAATAACTCCCAGAAACGGGAACCGTGGTTCATCTCCCGCGTATGTGCCAGCTCGTGCAGGATGACATAATCCATCAGGTGTGCGGGAAGCAGCATCAGGTAATACGACAGGCTGATATGACGTTCCGACGAGCAACTTCCCCATCTGGAGCGTGCCTTGGTAATCTTCACCGTCCGATACGACAAACCATACCGCCCTGCCCAAAGTGCCACCAACGGAGGCAGATACTCTTCCGCCCGTTTCTTCAAGGCACGGGCTACGGCGTTCCGCACCAACGCCTGTACCCGCTTGTCCGAAAAATTAGTGCTTTCTGGACAGCAAATCTTTACGCCCTCTTCGGTAGAGCGCACGGTAAAATGTTTCAGCCGGCTGGGTTCGAGCCACAACCGGAAGCACTCCGCCTCCAGCCTGTAATCCCAACCGAAAGGCGGGGGCGACACGTCCGCCTTCAGCTTCAGCAACCGTTCACGGAAAGGAGCGATTGCATCCAATAAAGCCTTCACGCTCCGGTAAGGCGGTGTAGTGACATGCAGCCCGTCTTCCTTCATCCGCATCGTGACGTTGCGCACCGTGCGTCGGGTCACGATGAATATCTGCCCGAAATCGGCATCATATACGATTTGTTTCCTTGCTACCATAACGGGGGCGAAGATATAAAAAAAGAAGAAAGAATCACTGCTCACGCGGTAATTCTTTCTCCGATATTGAGTTAGTAATTTTAATTTGAGAGAATTGAAACTTCACAGCCTCATCAATGATTTTTCTAATAAGCACTAACTAATATATATATTTAAAAGCAAATGAAAATGTCTCATTTTATTGTTTGTTTACCTGCTTGTCGGGCGTCTCCTTCACGGATGTTTTCACCGAATCGGGTTTATAAGAAGAAGCCACTTGCGGGTCTTGCGACTCGTGCTCGAACTGGTCGTACACGTAAACCACACCGCCCCTCACTCCGGTCATCGAATGCTTCACCACTCCACCGATGGTGAAGAGGAAAGCCATCACAGCGGCCGCCTTGAACAAAGGCATCATCCGCATGCGCAACGTCAGGCGTTTCGCCTTCACCACGGGACGCTCTATCTCGGCAAGCACACGCTCATCGAAATCTTCTCCCAGCCCGGGCATCTTCGCGGCGTCCTGATAAGCAAATAAGGACTGATAGCGAGACAGGTGGGCAGGCACTTCTTTCTGACGGAAGAAGCAACGCAGGATTTGTTCCTCTTCGAGCGAAGTCTCACAATCCCAATACTTGTCCAATAACTGTTCGATGTACTTATAATCCATAATTGTTTATCTCGTTATATTTCGTCTTTATCCGTTGCCTTGCCCTGAACAGGTTGACCTTCACTTGTTCCTCGGTCAGCCCCAATACCTCGGCTATCTCTTTATAGCTCTTGCCTTCGATATCGCGAAGCTGGACGATAGAACGTTGCTTTTCGGGAAGCTCGTTTATCAACCGGTGCACGATTGATAATTGTTCGTCCCGTTCCATCTGCCGGTCGGGCACCGATGCATCGGGCATTTCTTGCGTTTCCGGTGTCAACTCGACGTTTTGGGATTCCTTCTTCTGGCTTCGGTCAATCGCCAAATTGCGTGTTATCGTGAGGCAATAAGCCTCCACCGAATCCATTTGGCTCCACTCGTCTCGTTTGTCCCATACCCGAATCAGCGTATCTTGAACAATATCCTCCGCCTCCGCACGGTCGAAGGTGATGCGGAGCGCCAGCCTGAAAAGTTTGTCTTTCAAGGGCAGGATATCATCTCGAAAACTGATTTCTTGCATTGCTTTCTATAAGAATGACGGGTGAATGACCGAAAAGTTACACCCACCCGCTATTTTTTTTGAATTATTTTTTGATTATCGTGCCGGCATCCTTCCCAAGGTCTGATGCTGAGGTGATTATCACCTGGCTCACTCCTGCGTCAATAGCAGAAAAAGAATTTTCCAATTTCGGAATCATGCCTTCCTTGATGATGCCTTCCGCCACGTAACGGTCGAATAAACCGGGCGTGAGCACGGGGATGACGCTATCGTCATCGTTCTCGTCGCTCAATACTCCTTTCTTCTCGAAACAAAACACCAGGGTCACGTCAAAAAGCCGCGCCAGGGCTTTGGCGGTCTCGCCCGCAATGGTATCGGCATTGGTATTGAGGATATGGCCTTGCCCGTCATGGGTGAGCGGAGCCATCACCGGCACCACCCCTCTTCGGATAAGGGCGGCCAGCGCATCGGCGTCCACCCGCTCCACATCGCCTACAAAACCATAGTCGATGTCTTTCACGGGGCGTTTTACCGAACGGATGACATCCATGTCGGCACCGGTCAGCCCGATAGCGTCCACTCCCTTCGCCTGGAGTCCCGCCACGATGTTCTTGTTCACCAGCCCGCCATATACCATGGTCACCACCTTCAAGGTCTCGGCATCGGTGATACGGCGTCCGTTCACCATCTGGCTTTCGATACCCAGCCGGGAAGCGATACGGGTAGCCGAACGCCCGCCTCCATGCACCAGCAGTTTCTTGCCTGGCAATGCGGAAAAATCGCCCAGAAGCCGGTCGAGCGTACCGGCTTCTTCCACAATTTTTCCACCTACTTTGATTATAGTCAGTTTTTCTTTCATAAGCTAATGTTGTTATCGTAGAACAAAATCGGTTTGCGAAAATGGAATCGAACGCAGAGACGCAAAGGCACAGAGAATAAATTTAAAGAATATCCACAATGAGCCAATGTAGGGGCGGGGGCAGCCCGCCCGTATGCGTCTACGTGGATGTATTCGGGCAGGCAGACCCTGCCCCTACCAGTTAATTGGCACTCTGCGTTTCCGCGTCTCTGCGTTCCATTTTTTCATCAACACGTCAAATCACTTATTCCAAATATGTATAACCATACAGCCCCGAACGGTAGTTGGCGAGGAACTCCTTGCCTTCTTCCAAGGAAATCTTCCCTTCCTTCACCGACTTGGTCACCCACGTCTCAAGGGTGCGCACCAGTTTCTTCGGACTGTATTGCACATAGTCGAGCACTTCGGCCACGGTTTCCCCGTCAATCACCTGGTCGATGGTATATCCCTTTTCGTTCACGCTGACATGCACCGCGTTCGTGTCGCCGAACAGATTGTGCATATCGCCCAGTATTTCCTGGTAAGCCCCTACCAGGAACACACCTATATAATAAGACTCCTTCGACTTGATGGAATGTACCGGCAAGTCGTGCGCCACATTGCGCGAAGTCACGAAGTTGGCTATCTTCCCGTCCGAATCACACGTGATGTCTTGCAAAGTCGCCGTGCGGTCGGGACGTTCGTCCAGGCGCTGGATAGGCATAATGGGGAATATCTGGTCTATCGCCCACGAGTCGGGAAGCGACTGGAAGAGCGAGAAATTGCAGAAATACTTGTCGGCAAGCAGCTTGTCGAGGTTCCGGAACTCATCGGGAGCATGTTTCAGACTCGATGCAATCTGGTTGATTTCACGGGTTACCGACCAATACATGCGTTCGATTTGAGCGCGTGTCTTCAGGTCCACGATACCGTGGCTGAACAAATCAAGGCTTTCCTCGCGTATCTGCTGCGCATCGTGCCATGCCTCCAGCATCCGGCTCTGGCTCAGGTTGTCCCAAATGTCATACAACTCATGCACCAGCTCGTGGTCTTCAGGACTGACCTCAAACTCCTCGTCCATCGAAGGAAGCGAAGCCGTTTCGAGCACTTCGAATATCAAAACCGAATGATGTGCCGTGAGCGAACGGCCGCTCTCGGTAATGATATTGGGATGCGGTATGGCGTTTTTGTTGCTGGCATCCACCATAATGGAAATGGAGTCGTTGACATATTCCTGGATGGAATAGTTCACACTGCTCTCGCTATTCGACGAGCGTGTGCCGTCGTAGTCCACGCCCAAGCCTCCGCCTATATCGACAAACTCGACGGGGAAGCCCATCTTGTAGAGCTGCACATAAAATTGCGAAGCCTCGCGCAAAGCGGTCTTGATGCGGCGTATCTTGGTCACCTGGCTTCCGATATGGAAATGAATCAGCTTCAGGCAGTCCTCCAGCTTCTTTTCCTTGATAAAGTCGAGCGCTTCGAGCAACTCGCTGGAAGTCAGTCCGAACTTGCTGGCATCGCCTCCGCTCTCTTCCCACTTCCCGCTTCCCGAGGAAGCCAGTTTGATACGGATACCGATATTGGGACGCACGTTCAGCTGCTTGGCTATCCGGGCTATCAGGCGAAGCTCGTTCTGCTTCTCCACCACCAGGAAGATGCGTTTGCCCATTTTCTGCGCCAGCAAAGCCAGCTCAATGTAACTCTCATCCTTGTATCCGTTGCAGATGATTAGCGAATCGGAGTCGGTATTAATGGCAATTACGGCATGCAGTTCGGGTTTCGAGCCTGCCTCCAGTCCCAGATTGAACTTCTTCCCGTGGCTGATAATCTCTTCCACCACCGGACGCATCTGGTTCACTTTAATGGGATAGATGATGAAGTTCTGGGCATTGTAACCGTATTCCTCCGCCGCCTGCTGGAAACAATTGGAGATTTTCTCTATGCGGTTGTCCAGTATATCGGGGAAACGCACCAGCATGGGAGCCGTCACGTCCCTGAGCTGCAATTCATCCACCAGTTCTTTCAGGTCGACCGCTACGCCGTCCTTACGCGGAGTCACCACCACATGACCCTTGTCATTGATACTAAAGTACGAGACACCCCACCCCGTGATGTTGTAGAGTTCTTCTGAATCTTCAATACGCCATTTTCTCATTTCACAACATAAAAAATCTTTGTTTATAAATCTATTTATTCAGTTGACAAGGTTTCAGATACCATTGCGAATTTATTGAACACAGAGGCACAGAGACACAGAGTTTTTTTTTAAGTGTCAATTGTCCATTGTTAAGTCTTCCGTGTCTTTGTGTCTCTGTGTTCCATTCCATCTATAACTTGTCAACTTTCTTCCAACATTTTCTTCAATCGTTCCACCGACCCGTCGATCTGCTCCCGGCTTTCCAGGCAATCGGAAGGGAAACAATGTTTCGCCCGGCTGTAGAAAGCCATGCGGCTATCTAGTCCGTCCCGTATCACCTGCATCAGTTCCTCATCCGTCTTGTCCGCCAGCAAGGGGCGTTTGGCTTTCGCCACCTTCAACCTGCGAAACAACGCTTCAAGCGAGGCATTGAGAAACACCGTCTCGCCGGTACGGTTCATGTAATCCATGTTATCAAAGAAGCAAGGCGTTCCGCCCCCTGCCGCTATCACCACATTCTCAAACTCGCCCGCTTCGTGCAGCATGTTCCGTTCTATTTCGCGAAAACCGTTTTCGCCCCGTTCGGCAAACAGGTCTTTCACGGTTTTGTGCATCCGCTCCTCGATATACCAGTCCAGGTCGATGAACTGCAGGTGCGCGGCGCGGGCAAAAGCTTTCCCCAAAGTGGTCTTGCCCGAGCCCATATAGCCAATCAGATACACCCGTTCCATCATTTCCGCTTAGCTGTGTGACGAAGCTTACGGGTCTCCGCCTTCTCTTTCTGCAACTCGATGACCTTAAAACAAGCGTCAAGCGAAAGGTCGGCCGCCTCGATATGTTCGGGTATCTTGTAGTTCTTTTTCTCGTAAGCGATATAAGGCCCGTATTTCCCGTTCAATATCTGCAAGTCCGGATTCTCCTTGAATACCTTGATTACACGCTTGGTCTCGGCGTCCTGTTTCTCACGGATCAAAGCCTCCGCTTCTTCCAAGGTGAGGGTATGCGGATTTTTTGTTTTCGGAATAGATACAAACAATTTATCACAACGCACATAAGGCCCGAAACGCCCGATACCGACCGAAACCGGATGTCCGTCCAGTTCGCCCAACGCGCGCGGCAACTGGAACAAGCCAAGCGCTTCCTCCAAGGTGATGGTCTCCAACGAATATTCCTTGGTCAGCTGGGCAAAACGAGGTTTCTCCTCATCCTCCGCCGTTCCTATCTGGGCTACCGGACCATATTTGCCAATCTTCACCGATACCGGCTTCCCACTTGCAGGGTCGATACCCAATACACGTTCACCCACCTTGTGTTCCGATTTGCTCGACAAGGTTTTCTCTACCTCCGGATGGAAGCCTTCGTAGAAACGCTCCATCACGTCAGTCCATTTCTTCTCACCCTCGGCTATCTCGTCGAACTGCTTTTCAACGCTTGCCGTAAAATTATAATCCATAATCTGAGGGAAGTATTCTTTCAGAAAATCGTTTACCACGATACCTACATCAGTCGGCAGAAGTTTCGCTTTCTCACTCCCTACCAGTTCCGACTTGACGCTTTCGGTTATCTTCCCGCCTGCCAGCGACAATAGCTTATACGGACGTTCCGTTCCCTCCCGGTTCCCTTTCTCCACGTATCCGCGCTGCTGGATGGTGGAAATCGTAGGCGCATACGTGGAAGGACGGCCGATACCTAACTCTTCCAGCCGGCGTACCAGGCTGGCTTCGGTATAACGGAAGGGAGCTTGGGTGAAACGCTGCGTCGCCAGCATTTCTTTATATTCCAGCGACTGCCCCACCTCGAGTGCCGAAGGCAAACGCAGTTCGCCTTCCTGTTCTACCTCGTCGTCATACGACTCTTTGTATACTCGCAGGAAACCATCAAAAGTCAACACCTCGCCCACCGCGATGAACTTGTCTTCGTGTCCGCTGATGGAAATCATAGCGGTGGTCTTCTCGAACTCGGCATCCGACATCTGCGAAGCCAGCGTCCGTTTCCATATCAATTCATACAAACGCCGCTCCTGCCCCGTGCCTTCAATGGAATCGTTCGACATATAGGTAGGGCGGATTGCCTCGTGCGCCTCTTGCGCACCTTTCGTTTTAGTCGTAAAATGGCGGTTATGCACGTATTTCTCTCCCATACGCGACACGATTTCGTCGCGGCTGGCATGCAAAGCCAGTTCCGAAAGATTGACCGAGTCGGTACGCATGTAGGTTATCAGTCCACTTTCGTACAGCCGCTGGGCAAGCATCATGGTCTGTGCCACCGTATAGCCCAACTTACGCGCCGCTTCCTGCTGGAGCGTAGAAGTGGTAAACGGGGGAGCGGGCGATTTCCGCACCGGCTTGGTGGTAAGGTCTTCAATCCTGAACTCCGCCTTCGCGCACGACTCCAGGAACGCGCGTGCCTCTTCCTCGGTCTTGAACCGGCGGCTCAGTTCCGCACGGATTTCCTCGCCCTTCGCATTGGAGAATACAGCCGTCACCTTATACGAAGCCTCGCTCACGAACGCCTGCACTTCGCGCTCGCGCTCCACAACCAGCCGCACCGCCACCGACTGCACACGGCCTGCCGAAAGCGAAGGCTTGATTTTCTTCCACAACACGGGCGAAAGCTCGAATCCCACGATACGGTCGAGCACCCGGCGTGCCTGCTGGGCATTCACCAGGTCGATATTGATCGCGCGCGGATGCTGGATGGCGTTCAATATGGCCGTCTTCGTGATTTCGTGGAACACAATCCGCTTCGTCTTTTCCGGCTCCAGCTGGAGCACTTCATACAAGTGCCACGAGATAGCCTCTCCCTCGCGGTCCTCATCGGAAGCCAGCCATACCATATCGGCCTTGTCCGCCTCTTTCTTCAAGTCGCTCACCAATTTCGCCTTATCGCCCGGTATCTCGTAAATCGGGGCAAAGTGATTCTTCACATCAATACTGAACGATTTTTCCTTCAAGTCGCGTATGTGGCCGTAGCTTGAAAGCACCTTATAACCGTTCCCTAAAAATTTCTCAATCGTCTTTGCCTTCGCCGGAGACTCCACTATTACCAGATTATTCTGCATCATTCCGTATCCCAATTAATGTTTCTCGGGGACAAATGTATGAAAAAAACGTCAAGTAACACCATGTAACAAGGAGGGTTTCTTATTTTTTTTTTGTTTTTTATCGAACACAGAGACACGGAGGCAAGTTAATAGTGAATAATGAATAGTTAATAGTTTTTATCGAACGCAGAGACGCAGAAGCGCAGAGTTTTATTTTTTTGAGTAGACAGAGTTCTCTAAATTATTCCTCCGCGTCTCCGTGCCGCTGTGTTCAAATTTCTTGCCAAACACAGAGACACGGAGACACAGGGTTTTTATTTTTTGAAGGGACAAAGTGTTCTAAATTATTCCTCCGTGCCTCTGCGCCTCTGTATTCAATGATAGTTAATAGTTAACAATTAATAATGAATAACGGGGATGTCGCACTATTAATTATTAACTGTTGACTATTAACTAATTCAGAATCGTACGCTCACTCCTGCCATTACGTTGACCCCCTGCACCGGATAGCCTGTTTCGGTGAGGTACGTACGGTTCAGGAGATTGTCCACCTTCGCGAAAACATCCAGGCGGTTGAAAAACCCGTATCCGGCGGAAAGCGACAAGTCGTTTACCTCTTCGGCACTTTCCGGACCTTCCCCTTCCGCCCGCTTCTCGAAACGGTATTGCGCCTTTACCCACAAGCCTTTATACACCTTGGCACGGGCAGAAGCATCCAAGGCAAATTCCGGTTTCAAAAAAAGCAAAGCCTCCATGCCTTCTTTCACATCCCAATGGGAATAAACACCTTTCAGTGTCATGTCTATCCAATCCTTGTATTGATAAGCCAATCCCGCGCCTCCATAACCGACCGTTGCCTTTTCCTGTGCGAATCCCACATAAGCGTACGGATAATGTCCCTCCAAGACATAAGGCAAATGGAATATCTCGTCTTTCACGACACGATATCCTCCATAAAGACGGAACCCCAGGCCCGGTATGGGCGCGCCCTTGAGCCCTGCTTGCAAATCTACAGGAGTATAAGTGGTTTGCATCTGGCCCAACGGTATTCCATACGGAGAAAGCCCGTTCAGTCTGCGGAAGTCATTCAGTTCCGTCCCTCCCGTGGCATGCACGTACAGCCGGTAAGTATCGGCGAAAAGGAAATCGAGCTTCACGTCGGGAGATACCATCAGCCTCCCGTCATGCCCGAACTGCGCATCGACGTGCATCCCCGCGCGAAGCTGTACGCGCCCGTTATCGAACGTATAATGTGGATTGAGGCGGAGCAAGGTGTAATCGGTTTGGTCTATATCGTGAATCAGGTTGTCCATCGCAAACCCGATGCCTATCCGCTGCTCTTCGTTGATAGCACCGGATACGAAACCTAACGTATGGACAATGTTCTCGGAGCCATGCCCCATCAAATACATATCGTGGGCACTGCTAAAGCTCCGCAGGCCGGTCTGGAACGAGAAGTCTACCGGAAGTTCACCCGCTACGGAAGCAAGGCGCACATACCCCTCTCCCATCGTGTAACGCTGGCGTCCGGGGACAAAGGATTCCTCTTCCAGCTCCCCTCCCACCGGCATGTAATTGAACACTTGCGAGGCGAAAGTCCCTCCTACCCCCAACGACACCTTACGGAACTCGTGCCGGTAATCGAGCGTTATGTCCGTGCGGTAGAAACGGGACTTCCAGTCGTCCGCTCCGGGCACAGCGGAAGGAATGTCTCCGTCCCTGCCATAAAGCGAGGCCGAAAAGCCCAGGCAATCGCGCCGGGAGATGTCCCACAGGTAAGACAAGCGCACGTCTACGTTATTTCCCGTACCGTATGCGGCACGGGCATATCCACGCGGTGCTTCCGGCTGTTTTTCATCACTGGTCATCGCTTGCATGGGCGTGAAGCTCCATGCCGAGAAGGGACGGAGCGATGTGGCGTAATCGATGTGCCGCTTGGGCACGGCGGGTTCTTCCACTTCGGGCAGCACGTTAATCTTAAAGGCGTCCATCACCTCCGGATTATATTGGTTTTCGACCACGACCGTACGGTTCAGCACCGTATCGGGCATTTGTTCCTGGGCGTATGCGTGCATGCACCATCCGCCCAGCCCTATTGCTATGATTATTGATTTCATAAATACTTCATTTACATGGAACACAGAGACACAAAGACACGGAGTCTTTTTATTTACGATTTTACAATTTACGAAGTACAAGTAAATCCTTAAAACAGTAAATCGTAAATTGAAAAATAAATTATTCCGCTGCTTCTCCGAGCTTCTGCGTCCCATAAACAACCTATTCATTCCCCAATTGCTTCAAACGGGTTTCTATCATCTCCTGAATGTCATCGTCCTCCTGGTAGTTCTGTTTCAGGGACAAGAGGTATTGCTTGGCATCCACGTCGCGCCCCATCTTCACATAAATGTCCGACAAGAGCACGAAGCTCCTTGCCAGCCAATAGGCGTGGGGCGTGCTGACCTCGATGTAATCCAGCACTTCTTTCTCCGCCTTCGCGGTTTCTCCCGCATCGAAATAGAGTTGGGCAAGCACGTATTTCGCCTCGGCACCATAGACATTGCGGGTGTCTTTCGCCAGTTCCGTCAGGTCGCCCACAGCCTCCCGGGTCCTTCCTTCGCCCAGGCAAGCCTTGGCACGGGCATAACGCGCCTCGTTCTCCACTTCGGGCGCCAGCTTGCTTTGAGCCAGCAAAGAGGAAGCAATGGCGATGACTTCTTCCGGTTGCCCTGAAAGGCGGGCGCACTCCAAGGAACGGCGCAAGGCGTCAACCCGTTCCTCTTGTGAAGCGGCACGGTCGGCCATACGTCTGTACAAGCCCAACGCCTTTTCGTATTCCTTTCTCTGGTAAGCAATGCCGGCACTAAGCTTCATCGCCTCGCCCGAGAACTTATTGTCGGGATATGCCAGCACCTTGTCCAGGTAGGCCGACGCTTCGGTATAATTCCGCTCATTATAAGCCATCAAGCCCAAGTAATACGAAGCGTCCACGCTGAACGCCCCTTGCGGGAACGACTGGAGGTAACGGGTGAAGCTGGCTTTCGCCTCTTCCGTCTCGCCCCGCATATATACCCGCTCGGCGGCTACGTAGGTGAGCGAGTCGCGTTCGTTCACATCGGAATTCGCCCCGCCCGGAAGCGTCGATACAAAGCTCAGGTAATCGTCTACCCGGTTCAAATCGATGTATATCGACTTCAGGTCGCGTTGCGCCAGGCGGGCTTCCTCGCTTCCCGGATAGTCGGAGATGACTTTCTTGTAAGCGGCTATCGCTTCGGGGTACTTGTCTTCCTGGTAGTAAAGCAAGCCGATTTCGTTGGACGCCTTGCGCGAAAGCGGGCTGTCGGGGAAACGCCGGAGCAAGACCGTATACCGCTCGATGGCACCGGCATTGTCTTCCTGCTGGACGAAGGCACGCCCTTGCTCGTACAACGCATCATCGACGTACGGCGAGGCAGGATAGCCGGTGAGCAGGCGGTTCAAGGTCTGTATTTTTCCCGCATAATCGCGCTGCAAACCTTTCACGAAGGCTTCCTGGAAAAGCGAATAGTCTCCCAGGCTGGGGTCGGCCGCAGAAGCCTGCGCATAGAGGGCACTTGCCTCTTCAAACCGGCGCGCATGGAAATGGCAATCCCCCATGCGGTTATACACGTCCGCCACGATACGCCTGTCTTTCACCTGCGCCTGCGAGCAACGGGTGAACCACGTCAAGGCTTGCTCGTACTGCTTTTGCTTGAAGGCTACGTAACCTAAGTTATACAGAGCCAAGGCGTATTCCTCTCCCGTGCGGTCGGGCGTATATTCCAGGTACAAGCGATAATCGGAAGCCGCCTCCGCGTAGTGCTCCATGCGGTACTTCGATTCGCCCCGCCAATAGTAAGCGTCAGCCTTGGTTTGCAGGTCATATCGCCCCAACTCGATGGACTGGGTAAAATAATCTATCGCGTTCTCGAAAGCGGCTTGGGCGAAAGCCAAGATTCCGATGCGGAACAATAGCTTCTGCTTGGCCTCCAGAATCCGGTCGCCCGGATGCGAGATTTTGGCAATGGAGTTCAACGCCGCCTGGTAGCTCCGGGTATTCATATAGACCTCTATCAGGTAATCGTTCACCTTTGCGGCATAGGCGGAGTTCGGGAATTCGTTCAAGAACCGCTCGAACACCGTGACCGACTCGGCAAAGGGCGAATACGAGGTCTCGTGGATGCAAAGCGCATAGTTGTACAGGGCCTGCTCCTGCACGTTCCGGTCGAACGTCATCACCGAAGCCTGCTCGAACGCCATGCGGGCACGGGTGCGGTCTTTCAACTGGAGATAAGCCAGCCCGCTATGCAGGTAAGCGTTCTGGGCCAGTGCGTCCGGCCTTCCAACCGCCTTGCCCAAAGCGTTCGCCGCCTTCGAATAGACGCCGGTCTGGTAATAGCTCATGCCCAACGTGTACAACGCTTTCCGGTCATGGCTTCCTTCAGGCGATTCGCAATACGTCTCCAAGGGTTTCACCGCCTCGGCATACCGCCCCATCCCGTAACTTGCCTCGCCCCTGACGCGCTGCATCGACAAGGCATATTCATGGCGCGGATAAGCCTCCAGGTAGGTATCCGCCAACCGCTTCGCTTTCTGATAATCGTGCTTCTCCAGACAGATGTCCGCTATGTAATAAGGTGTATAGGGCGCATACTTCTCATCGGTCCCGGCAAGGCGGAACCCCTCCAACGCCTCATCATACCGTCCCCGGGCATAATCGATGTATGCCAACTGGTAAACCGCGTCAAGCCGGTACTCCGGACTCACGTCTTCCAGGACAGTAAACCACAAGGAAGCGTCTTTCAGGTTACCTTCTTTCAGGTACGAAGTGCCCAAACGCAACAGGACATCATCGCGTTCGGCGTCGGCAAGCCGGTGGATATCGCACTTGTCAAAATACATAATGGCTTCGGGATAATCCTTGTCGAAAAAACAAGCGGACCCTATCAGGGCATAGATCCGGTTGACATAACGCGAGTCGGGATATTGCTCTACATACGCCAGCAACCGGCGGATGCGGTCGGGCTGATTCAACTCATACGAAGTGCAAGCCAACATATAAGCCACCTCTTCGGCAAATCCGGCAGAGGTATCTTGTCGCAAATAGTGTGTCAAGGCCTGCCATGCCGCGGCATAATCGTGCCGGAGGAACAAGGCCTTGCCATCTTCAAACAAACGGACAGGGTCGGCCAGCGGCTCTACCTGCTGGGCAAAAACCCACCAAGGCATCACGCACAACAATCCCGCCATTCCGAGTTTTCTTTTCCTCTTCATATCACTTTGATTTATGTAAAGCCAAAAACCGGGCCACTCCTTCCCTCACCGAGTCAAGCCCGAACTCCTCCGGACGGATTTGGCCGAGCGGCATCCAGAACGAATCCGCCACATCATCCATCGCCTGCAAACGGCTATCGTCTTCCACCCGGCACAAGAAAAACAGGTCGAGCGTATGCACCAGGAAACCCGAATACAGGTAGGTATTGGGCAACGAGAACTGGTAAACGGCTTCGGTCACCTTCAGCCCGGTTTCTTCCATCACCTCGCGTGCCACGCCTTCTTCGCCCGTCTCATACAGGTCGATAAACCCTCCCGACAGGTCGAGCGTGCCCTTGGCGGGTTCTTTCCCGCGCCGGCACACCAGCAATTCATTCTTACGATTCAGGATAAAAGCCACCGTAGCGGCACTCGAATTGAAATAATACACAAAGCCGCAATCGGCACATTCCTTCGCCTTGGCATTGCGGACCTCGAAATGGGAAGACCCGCACTTCGGACAATACTTGAACAACTCTAACGGATGCATGGTATTTGTTTATTTATAGTAAAACAAGAATGGATTTGCGGGAAAATGAATCGAACACACTTTTTCCGCATTTCATTCCTGATTGATGATAATCATACCGCAAAGATAAAAGAAAACCCGTACATTTCCCGCTATTTTCCGATTTATTATAAGAAACTGTTTCAAGACTTAGAAGCTGTTTTGAATTTATCGTGTGATGATTTGGGATGAGTTTTTGAGGCATTTCCGCTTCTGTGATGAGGAAGATAGCGGGCTATCTGACGAAGGACAGGAGCGGAAAGGACCAAAAAATCGCCCAAAGCACACACGAAAACGGATACATCAAGCCAAGAAAAATTTTTTGTAGAAATTCAAAACAGCTTCTTAGGAACCCGCCGCGTTTTTACGCCTCCGCGCCAAGACGCCCCATGGCGGAGCGCATCACTCTTCCGAAGGTTTCCCTTCGCCTAACAGGTCCAGCATTTTCTCGCCATAACGCGTGCCCAACATCCGATAGCCCTTTGCCGTAAAATGCAAACTGTCCTGGGCGGCAGGACATCCGGCAGAAGAAATAACATGCGCGGTAGGGATGGTACGGGGTAACGTATCAATAATGGCGTTCATCGAAGCGCACTTTCCGTTCTGGTCGGCATTGACCGTTTCACCGGCCAGCAAAGGCACATTCTCCGCCTTCAAGTCCAGGTCGGAAAGCAACCGCTCATAAATCAGTTTCACCTTCTGCGGCCATTCGGGGTCGCCCGTGTTCGATTCGCCCTGATGCAAAAGAATTCCTTTGATCACCCCATCCTTTTGTGCCAACCGCGCCAATTCGACAAGCCGCGCATACGGATTCCCGTCATACTCTTTCACCATATTTTGCAGCCAGTCGGGCGATGAAGCCACATAGTCTTGGTATTTGTCTTCATCGAACAACTCGATACGGCATCCGCCAACGGCTACATGGATGATGCCCACCCGTACATTCCCGGGCAGGTTCTTTATCAAGGTACGCCCGAAATAATCGGCCGGAGTCAGCCCCGTATAGCACCGGCACAACGGCGGCACCGCACGATACCATTTTCCTTTCTCACGTCCTAAATCAGGACAGTCTACGGCAGACATCACCAGGAAGCGCCCGCTCACGCCACACGTGTCTTGCGGTTCAAAACGGGCATTGCCTTCCATATTCGACTGCCCGAAGCACAAATAGATGTAGAAATCCTTGTCGCGGGCAGATGCGGACAGAACCGTCAGAATCGCCCCCAATAACAATAGCATTTTTCTCATGGTACTAACGATTTTAAAATGTTTACTTATACTAACCACGAGCAAAGTTAGAAGTTTTTTGCATTCCTACGAAAAAACCGTTATTAAAACATGTCATCAGACTCCGGTTTTTCCGTTATCGCGTGTCATATAAAAAGAAAGTGCGGGAATGTATTTGCGCCAGCCACGGAAGTCAGGAGCGAAGCCCCTTCAGCCTTTCGCGAAGGAATTTCAACGCTTTATACATGTGCGCCTCCACCGTACGCAAGGAGATGCCCATCACGTCGGCAATGTCTTTGTTCTTCATGTCGTGCAGGTAGCTCAGCTTGAATACTTCCTGGCATTTATCGGGCAACTCGTTGATGGCGCAATGAAGCTCCGCACGCAACTCCTGATTCTCTATCCGGCTGATTACGTCCGTATGGCCGGGCTGGTAATAGTCTAACTTCTTTTGGTAAAACTCCACTTCCTCGGCATTATAGTTTTCCGCTACCGCCCGGTGTTTCAACAGGTTGATGGCTTTGGTATAAACCGACCGATACAGGAATGCCTGAATCTGTTCGCCGACTTCAACAGAATCTTTCCTCCGCCAGACTTCCACGAATACATCCTGAACAATGTCTTCCGCGTCATCTTCTCCTACAAGGCGCGCCGCATAGAACAACAAGCCTCCATAATAACGTCTGAACAAATCCTTATATGTCTTCTCGAATTCCTCCGCCATATCTATCTTATCAAGATTTGCATTCTGCAAATGTAATCAATAGAAAGAAATGAACAAAACAAAATAAGTGTTTTTCGTTTATTGCTTGTTCTAAGTACATAACGTAAATTCAACATTCAAACACTAATATTATGAGACTGAAAGCCATTCCGATTTCCGTTTTTCTTTTCGCGCTGGCCGCGTGCGGAACACCTCCGCAATCTTCCGAGGAAGATTTGACCCAATATGTCAATCCGTTTATCGGCACCGATTTCACAGGGAATACCTATCCGGGCGCGCAGGTGCCCTTTGGCATGGTGCAGCTGAGCCCCGACAACGGCTTGCCGGGCTGGGACCGCATCGCCGGCTATTTCTATCCCGACAGCACGATAGCCGGATTCAGCCATACCCACCTTTTAGGAACAGGCGCGGGCGACCTGTACGACATTTCGTTCATGCCCGTAACCCTGCCCTACAAAGAAGCCGGAGCTCCCTTGGGCATCCATTCCAAATTCTCCCATGAAAACGAACAGGCATACGCCGGATATTACCGGGTAAAGCTAGACGACTATGGCATCAACGTGGAACTGACCGCCACGGAACGGTGCGGCGTACAACGTTACACATTCCCCAAAGCCGAATCCGCCATCATCCTCAACCTGGCCAAATCCATGAACTGGGACGCCACGCAGGACACGTATATCGAAGCCATCGACTCGGTGACCATACGTGGATACCGTTTCTCAAACGGCTGGGCACGCAACCAGAAGGTGTATTTCTGCACCCGCTTCTCACGTCCGTTTGCGCAGATGAAGGTAGATACCGTCAACGTCCCACGGGAAGACAAGGGCTATGACCGGGGACTTATCGCACGTTTCGAATATCCGACACAAGCGGGCGAACAAATCACCCTCGTCACCGCCCTGTCGGGCACAGGAATGGAAGGAGCCATGAAAAACCTGCAAGCCGAAGCGCCCGATACAGACTTCGACGCTTACCTGCAAAAAGCCAAAGCCGCCTGGAACAAGGAATTAGGAAAGGTCAAGATAGAAACCACTGACGCGGACACACGCACCGTATTCTACACGGCACTGTATCATAGCATGCTGGCACCTACTATCTACAATGACGTAGACGGCTTGTATTACGGACCGGATGGGAAAAACCATCAGGCCGACGGCTGGACCAACTACAGCACATTCTCGCTATGGGACACTTATCGTGCCGCCCATCCGTTACTCACCCTCATCCAGCCAGAACGTACCAACGACATGGTGAAATCGCTGGTTGCTTTCTACGAGCAAAACGGACGGTTGCCCGTATGGAACTTCTACGGAAGCGAAACCGACATGATGATCGGCTATCATGCCGTAGCGGTCATCGCCGACGCTTACCTGAAGGGCATCGGTGACTTCGACGCCGAAAAAGCACTGGAAGCTTGCGTAAAAACCGCCAATATCGACGAATACCGCGGCATCGGCGTCTACAAACAAAAAGGATATATCCCCTACGATATGCACGACCCGTACAATAACGACGGTTGGTCGCTCTCGAAAACGCTGGAATACGCTTTTGATGATTATTGCATCGCCCAAATGGCGGAAAAGATGGGCAAAGCGGACATCGCCAAAGAATATTACGCCCGCTCGCGAAACTATCGTAACGTGTATAATCCAGCCACTTCCTTCATGCAACCGCGCGACACAAAAGGCAATTTCATCCCCGACTTCGATGCCGAAGACTATACGCCCAACATCTGCGAAAGCAACGGTTGGCAATATTTCTGGTCGGTACAGCACGACATCGAAGGATTGATAGAATTGACCGGAGGAAACGAACGCTTCGCCCAAAAGCTGGACAGCATGTTCACTTTCCATCCTACCGACACCACCAAACTTCCGTTGTTCAGCACCGGCATGATCGGCCAGTACGCACATGGGAACGAACCCAGCCACCACGTGGCTTACCTATATAATAAGGTAGGAAAACCGTGGAAGACCCAGCAATACGTCAGCCAAATCATGCATACCTTGTACACCAACACACCGGCAGGCTTGTGTGGCAATGAAGATTGCGGCCAGATGTCGGCTTGGTATGTGCTGGGTGCCATGGGGTTCTATCCGGTGAACCCGGTTTCGCAAACATACGAAATCGGAAGCCCGCTCTTCCCGAAAATGTCCGTATCGGTACCAGGTGGAAAGACTTTTACCGTCATCGCCCACAACGTAAGCCCCGAAAACTGCTACATCCAATCCATCAAATTAAACGGCCAACCTTACGACAAGAGCTACATCACGCATAGCCAGATACTGGAAGGCGCAACGTTAGAGATGGAAATGGGAAGCCAGCCAGGAGCAAAATGGTATTAACCACAAGCGTATGCCCGATATCACACAAAACGCATCCCGCGGAACAAGCACAAGAAACTACAGTTACCGTTTCCTCGTAGAAACGGCCTGTAATTTCCTGTGCACACCTATAGGGCTTGTATCCTATCAAAAATTTAAAGAAATGCATAATTTCCATCTTTCGTGTAAGTGTTTTTCTACTTTCAGTTGTTCTTAAAACAGGATAAGGTATAGAAGAGGTAAAAAGAAATGAAAGTAAACTACGAAACATTCATGCGTTTCTTCCGAAATGAATGCACCCCCGAGGAACAGCAAGCGGTGATGCGATGGGTAAACGAATCGGAAGAACACAAAAAATTCTTTTTCCGGTGGGAAGAACTGTACCACTTGGGAAAAACAGATGTCGTGCCCGATGAAAGGGTCTTTCAAGAAGCCGAAAGGAATTTAAAAGCACGCATCAAAGACGAAGAAGAGGATGACAGACCTGCATTCTCTTTCTTGAAAAAAAGATGGAAATATGCAGCGGCAATAGTTGCGGTAATCGCATTTGCGGGATTCAACGCTTGGTATGCGCTACACGGAGGTGAAGACGGCCTGATAACCGTATCCACCCAATCCGGAGAAACATTGACATTGGTATTGCCCGATAATAGCCAAGTCTGGCTCAACGAAAATACGACACTGACTTACCCCAAAGCTTTCGAAGAAAGCACACGGGAAGTAAGCCTGAATGGAGAAGCTTATTTCGAGGTGACTAAAAACAAGCATAAACCTTTCCACGTCACCAGTAAAAGCATGAACGTGGAAGTGTTAGGCACCAAGTTCAACTTCAAAAGCCAGGAGGGAGGGAAAACCGCCGAAGCCTCACTTATTGAAGGAGAAGTAAAAGTGGAAGGCAATGGCAATGAAGGGTCCATCACCCTATCGCCGGGCCAGAAAGTGGAACTGAACCTGATGACCCGCCAGATGAAAGTATCGCAAACAGATGCCATTGTAGATGCCGTGTGGCACGATAACCTGATACCGCTGAACCAGGCAGACGTGTTCCGCATCGCCGACATCTTAGAAAAGCTGTACGGAATGGACATCATCCTCTCGCCGGACATTGACCAGACCGCTACATATTCGGGAGTGCTGCAAAAGAAGGAAACCATAGAAGAAGTATTGAAAATATTACAGAATACCATCCATATCGACTACAAGTTATACCAAGGCTCGGTATTCATATCACCAAAGCATAAAGAATAATATTAACTCTAACTTAATAATGATATTATGAAAGCAAAACTTTCCGTTATAGCTTATTGCGCAGGGGCAGCCCTGCTGATGGCGGCGTGCGCTCAGACAGCCCCGGCCCCCGACTATACGGCGTATGTAAATCCGTTTATCGGAACAGGCGGACACGGACACACATTTCCCGGTCCGGTAGTACCTCACGGCATGATCCAGCCCAGTCCTGACACCCGCATCGATGGCTGGGACGCTTGCTCGGGCTATTATTATGCAGACTCCACAATGAACGGATTCTCGCACAATCATGTCAGCGGAACAGGATGTGCCGACTATGGCGACTTCCTGCTGATGCCGACCGTAGGAGAACAACAGTACAACCCGCAAGACTATGTAAGCCAGACCGAGCCATACGCCTCACCGTTCAGCCACGAGAATGAAACGGCGGAACCCGGATACTATTCGGTATTCCTCGACCGCTATGGAGTAAAAGCAGAACTGACCTCTACTCCACGTGCAGCCCTGCACCGTTATACTTTCCCGGAAACGGCAGATGCCGGATTCATCCTTGACATGGACTACTCTATCCAATATCAGACCAACCTGGACATGCAGGTAGAGGTAGTAAGCGACATGGAAATCAAAGGAAGCAAACTTACCAAATACTGGGCATTCGACCAACAGGCAAGCTTTTACGCCAAATTCTCGAAACCTTTTACTTATACCATCGTACGCGACACCCTGACCGATGCCAAAGGAAGAGTACAACCGCGCTGTAAGGTATTGCTGAAATTCGAAACCCAAAAAGACGAACAAGTGCTGGTGAAAGTAGGACTTTCCACCGTTGACACAGAAGGCGCAAAGAAAAACCTGGAAGCCGAAATACCAGCATGGGATTTCGACAAGGTGCGCAACGATGCAAAGGCTGCATGGAACAGCTGGCTTTCGAAAATTGACATCACCACCACGAACGAAACCAACAAAGAGATTTTCTATACCGCCATGTATCATGCGGCCATCAGCCCGAATCTGTTTACAGACGCAGACGGACGCCATTGGGGCATGGACATGAAAGCGCATCAAGGCGATGTAAACAAACCGGTATATACCGTATTCTCGCTATGGGACACATTCCGCGCGCTTCATCCATTGCTGACCATCATCGACCCGCAACTGAACAACGACTTCATCCGCTCGCTGATACTGAAGAGCCAGGAAGGCGGTGTTTTCCCGAAATGGGAACTGGCAGGAAACTATACCGGCACCATGATTGGGTATCATGCCGTATCGCTCATTGCCGACGCTTATACGAAAGGTATCGCTGACTTCGATTTACAGGATGCCTACAAAGCTTGCCTGCGTGTCGCTGAATACGACACGACCGGCATCAAATGCCCGCCCGAAGTATTGCCATTCCTGATGCCGAAAGCGAAGTATTATAAAAATACCCTCGGTTACATCCCGTGCGACCGTGAAAACGAGTCGGTAGCCAAAGCACTGGAATATGCATACGATGACTATTGCATTTCGATTCTGGCAGAAGCCGTAGGTGATTATAAAAATCAAGAAAAGTATGCCAAGTTCGCCAAAGCTTATACACATTACTTCGACCCGTCTACCCGCTTTATGCGCGGTTTGGACTCGAACGGTAACTGGCGCACTCCGTTTAACCCGAAAGCCTCGAACCACCGCAACGATGACTATTGCGAAGGAAACGCTTGGCAATGGTTGTGGTTCGTACCTCAAGATGTGGAAGGATTCGTAGAACTGATGGGAGGCGAAGATGCGTTCGTTGGCAAACTCGACTCCTTGTTCAATGCCGATTCGACAATCGAAGGCGAATTGGTATCGGCAGATATCACCGGACTCATCGGTCAATACGCGCAAGGCAACGAACCGAGCCATCACGTTATCCACTTGTATAACTACGTGAACCGTCCGTGGCAAACCCAAGAATTGATAGACCGGGTATTGAAAGAACAATACCGCAACGAGCCGGACGGCTTGTCGGGAAATGAAGACTGCGGACAGATGTCGGCATGGTACATCCTGAACTCCATGGGATTCTATCAAGTATGTCCGGGCAAACCGGTGTACTCCATCGGACGCCCGATATTCGACAAAACGGTCATCAACCTGCCCGAAGGAAAAACATTCACAATTGTGACCAAGAACAACTCGGCAGACAACAAGTATATCGAAAGCGCAACTTTAAACGGAGAACCCTTGGACAAACCGTTCTTGGAACATAAAGACATTGCCGCAGGGGGTGTGCTGGAAATAACCATGACCGGACAACCTACGAAATGGGGCGTATAATCAAGTCATTTACAAAATGTGAGAATGTGCTAATGTGCAAATATAAAAACAAGTTTAAAGTTATTACCACATTATTACATTCCCACATTTCCACATTAACACATTGACACATTAAAATAAGATTCACCATGAAAAAACGAAGCTTACTATTCACCTTGCTTGTCAGCCTGTTCACTTTAGGGCAAGCAAAAGACTACGCCGACTATGTAAACCCATTAGTGGGCACACAGTCTACATTCGAACTTTCTACAGGAAACACCTATCCAGCCATCGCACGTCCTTGGGGCATGAACTTCTGGACACCCCAAACCGGGAAAATGGGCGATGGCTGGCAATATACCTATACCGCCACGAAAATCCGCGGATTCAAGCAGACCCACCAGCCCAGCCCGTGGATAAACGACTACGGACAATTCGCCATCATGCCGATGGTAAACAAACCCGAGTTCAATGAAGACCGTCGTGCAAGCTGGTTCGCACACAAAGGAGAAACGGCAAAGGCTTATTATTATAAGGTATATTTGGCTGAATACGACATCGTGACCGAAATGAGCCCGACCGAACGTGCCGTAATGTTCCGCTTCACTTTCCCCGAAAACGAACATTCGTACATCGTAGTCGATGCATTTGATAAAGGTTCGTATGTAAAAATCGACAAGGCAAACAACCGCGTCATCGGCTATTCCACCCGAAACAGCGGAGGTGTGCCAACCAACTTCAAGAACTATTTTGTCATCGAATTCGATAAGCCATTCACATATCAGGCTACCGTAGCCGATAGCATCTTGCACGAAAACGGAACGGAACAAGAAGCCGACCATGCAGGAGCCATCATCGGCTTCAGTACCCGGAAAGGAGAAATCGTACACGCACGCATCGCGTCTTCTTTCATCAGCTACGACCAAGCCATGCTGAACCTGAAAGAACTGGGCAACGACTCATTCGACACATTGGTACAAAAAGGACGTGACGCATGGAACAACGTATTGGGACGCATCGAAGTAGAAGGCGGAAACTTGGACCAATACCGCACGTTCTATTCGTGCCTGTACCGTTCGTTGCTGTTCCCGCGCAAGTTCTATGAAATCGACGCACAAGGCCAGCCGGTACATTACAGCCCGTACAACGGGGAAGTGTTGCCGGGTTATATGTACACCGATACCGGTTTTTGGGATACGTTCCGTTGCCTGTTCCCCTTACTGAACCTGATGTATCCTTCTACCAACCTGGAAATCCAGGAAGGCCTCATCAATACCTATAAAGAAAGTGGATTCTTCCCCGAATGGGCCAGCCCCGGGCACCGCGGCTGCATGGTAGGAAACAACTCTGCTTCCGTATTGGCAGACGCTTACCTGAAAGGTGTAAAAGTGAAGGATGTGGAAACCCTCTACCAAGGCATTCTGCACGGAACGGAAAGCGTACATCCCGAAGTATCGTCTACCGGACGTTTGGGGTATGAATATTACAACAAATTGGGCTATGTACCCTATGACGTGAAGATTAACGAAAACGCCGCACGTACGCTGGAGTATGCTTACGACGACTGGTGTATCTACCAACTCGCCAAAGCATTGGACCGCCCGAAGAAAGAAATCAAACTCTTCGCTGAACGCGCGATGAACTATAAGAACTTGTTCGACCCCGAAAGCAAACTGATGCGCGGAAAGAACGAAGACGGTACATTCCAGTCGCCGTTCTCACCCTTGAAATGGGGCGATGCATTCACCGAAGGAAACAGTTGGCACTACTCATGGTCGGTATTCCACGACCCGCAAGGACTCATCAACCTCATGGGTGGCGATGACGTATTTGTCAGCATGATGGATTCGGTATTCTCCGTTCCGCCTATCTTCGACGATAGTTACTACGGATTCCCCATCCACGAAATCCGTGAAATGACGGTGATGAACATGGGCAACTACGCACATGGCAACCAGCCCGTACAACACATGATTTACCTGTACAACTATGCAAAACAGCCGTGGAAAGCCCAATATTGGCTGCGTCAGGTAATGGACCGCATGTACACACCGACCCCCGACGGCTATTGCGGCGATGAGGACAACGGACAGACATCGGCATGGTATGTGTTTACAGCATTAGGATTCTATCCGGTATGTCCGGGTACAGACCAATACGTCATGGGAGCACCGTTGTTCAAGAAAGCCACCTTGCATTTCGAGAACGGCAAGACGCTTACCATCAACGCTCCCGAAAACAGCAAGGATAACTTCTACATCGAAGCCATGAAGGTAAACGGACAGACCTATACCAAAAACTATGTCACCCACTCTACGCTACAGAACGGAGGAGAAATCGACATCACCATGGGAAACACGCCCAACAAGACAAGAGGTACCGCCCCCGAAGATGCTCCTTACTCGTTCAGCAACGAAGTGCAGAAGAAATAATGCCTGGCCATGGAAGAAGAAAAACTTCATAAAAGAAGCCCCATCACATGGGTTCCCACCGCATATTTTGCGATGGGACTCCCTTTTGTGGTGCTCAATATGGTGACCGTACTGATGTTCAAAGGACTGGGCGTAGAAGACAAGCTGATTACTTTCTGGACTTCGCTCATCCTCTTGCCCTGGACATTAAAGCCGCTGTGGAGTCCGTTCCTTGAATTGTTCAAAACGAAAAAGTTCTTTGTAATCGCTACCCAACTGATTACAGGTATTACCTTCGGACTGGTAGCGTTCTCATTGAACTTGCCCCACTTCTTCAGTATAGCCATAGCCCTGCTGGCTATCATCGCTTTCAGCGGTGCCACACACGACATTGCCTGCGATGGTGTATACATGAGCGAACTTTCCCAACAGGAGCAAGCCAAATACATCGGCTGGCAAGGAGCGTTTTATAACATTGCCAAGATTATCGCTACAGGCGGACTGGTCTACCTTGCCGGCTATGCCATCGAGCGCTATGCCGGTGGAAACATGGACGATAAAGCCGTGTTGTTCGCGGCCAACCAGAAAGCCTGGATGCTGATTATGGCTATCCTTTGCGTCACCATGGTATTGTTAGGCATTTACCACATTTTCATGCTCCCTTCCGGGCAAAAGCGGAAACAAGGAGAAACGAGGACAGCGGGTCAGGTGTTGAAAGAACTGATAGCCGTATTGACCGATTTCTTCCGCAAGAGCCACATCGTATATTACTTGTGCTTCATCATCCTGTACCGTTTTGCCGAAGGTTTCGTGATGAAAATCGTGCCGCTCTTCCTGAAAGCGGACCGTGCGATGGGAGGCTTGGGACTGAGCGAAAAGGAAATCGGGCTTTACTACGGGGCCTACGGAGCCGCAGCTTTCGTATTAGGTTCCTTGCTTGCCGGATATTACATCTCCTCACGCGGATTGAAGAAAACATTGTTCACCTTGTGTTGCATCTTCAATCTCCCGTTCGTTGTCTACGCCCTGCTGGCTACATTCCAACCCGAAAGCGGCATACTGATTTGTAGCGGCATCGTATTCGAATACTTCGGCTATGGTTTCGGCTTTGTAGGTCTGACTTTGTTCATGATGCAACAAGTCGCACCGGGCAAGCACCAGATGGCACACTACGCGTTCGCTTCGGGCATCATGAATTTGGGTGTGATGCTTCCGGGTATGTTGAGCGGATGGGTATGCGAGACCTTAGGAGAATGGTTCAACAAGCCGGGAGGATACGAACCGTTCTTCATCTTCGTGCTGATAGCCACGATTCCCGCATTCCTGATAACGTATTTTGTACCGTTCAAGTACGCACCGGACGGTTCGCTGATAAAAGGAGAACGAGAATAAAGACAACACTATAAACTTTTAATTATTAACGATTAACTGAAAGAAAAATGGTAGAGAATTTCAACATGCCGTGGGAAGAACGCCCGGCAAGATGTACAGACGTGATGTGGCGGTATTCGCAGAACCCCGTTATCGGACGCTACGACATACCTTCGTCGAACAGCATTTTCAATAGTGCCGTAGTGCCATTTGGCGACGGATTCGCCGGTGTGTTCCGTTGCGATAACAAAGCGGTACAGATGAACATTTTTGCCGGATTCAGCAAAGACGGCATCCATTGGGAAATCGAACACAATCCCATTCAATTCAAGGCGGGAAATACCGACATGATTGAATCGGACTACAAATACGATCCGCGTGTGACGTGGATAGAAGACCGCTACTGGATTACCTGGTGCAACGGTTATCACGGACCAACAATCGGCATCGGCTACACGTTCGATTTCAAGGAATTCTTCCAATGCGAGAACGCCTTCCTGCCTTTTAACCGCAACGGAGTATTGTTCCCGCAGAAGATAAACGGCAAATATGCCATGCTGAGCCGTCCCAGCGATAACGGACACACACCGTTCGGCGACATCTACATCAGCTACAGTCCCGATATGAAATATTGGGGCGAACACCGTTGCGTGATGAAAGTCGCTCCATTCGAAGACAGTGCTTGGCAATGCACCAAAATCGGTGCAGGCTCCGTACCCTTCCTCACCGAGGCCGGTTGGTTGCTGTTCTATCATGGCGTTATCAACACCTGCAACGGCTTCCGCTACTCGATGGGTGCCGCTATCTTAGACAAAGATTGCCCCGAAAAGGTATTATACCGCACGCAGCCTTACCTGTTGGCTCCTGCCGCTCCTTACGAATTACAAGGCGACGTGCCCAATGTCGTGTTCCCCTGCGCGGCTTTGCAGGACGGCAAGCGCGTAGCGGTGTACTACGGTGCAGCGGATACGGTAGTAGGCATGGCATTCGGCTACATCGATGAAATCGTTGATTTCGTGAAGTCGCATTCGCTTTAAAATCTGAACACAGAGGCACGGAGACACAGAGACTATCAGTTAAATTCCTTATCTCTGTGTCTTTGTGTCTCTGTGTTCCATTATTATCCAATTTACCAACCCTTAAACCTGAAAGACATGAAACATTTACTTACTTGCATAGCAAGCTTGTTCTTGTTAAGTCCGTTGACGGCACAAGAAGAACCCGCCGGCTATGTGAATCCGTTCATCGGCACCACCAACTTCGGTACCTGCAATCCAGGAGCCATCTGCCCCAACGGCATGATGTCGGTCGTGCCGTTCAATGTCATGGGCTCGCCCGACAATACGTACGACAAGGACGCACGATGGTGGTCCACCCCCTACGAATACACCAATAGTTTCTTCACCGGCTTTGCACACGTCAACCTGAGCGGCGTGGGATGTCCCGAATTAGGCTCGCTCCTGCTGATGCCCACCACAGGCAAGTTGGACGTAGACTATCATAACTACGGAAGCAAATACGAAAAAGAAAACGCCACGCCGGGCTATTACACCATCTCGCTCACCAAGTACGATGTACTGGCGGAAGCCACCGCTACGCCCCGCACCGGGCTGACCCGCTTCACTTTCCCGAAAGGCGAAAGCCACATTTTATTAAACCTGGGCGAAGGACTGACCAACGAATCGGGAGCTTATATGCGGCGGGTCAACGACCGGGAAGTAGAAGGCATGAAAGTGCTGGGCACGTTCTGTTACAATCCACAAGCTGTTTTCCCGATTTATTTCGTCATGCGTATCAGCCAGGCACCTAAAGCCACAGGCTATTGGAAGAAACAACGCCCAATGCAAGGAGTAGAAGCTGAATGGGATCCCGACCAAGGCAAATATAAATTGTACACCAAGTACAATAAAGACATTGCCGGCGATGACATCGGCGCATGGTTCACCTTCGATACCGAAGAAGGCGAACAAATCGAAGTGGCTATGGGAGTCTCGTTCGTCAGCATTGAGAACGCACGCGAGAACTTAGAGAAAGAACAACACGGGCAACATTTCGATGCCATCCGTGCCGAAGCACGCACCCGCTGGAACGAAGATTTAGGACGAATCAAGGTAGAAGGAGGCACCCAAGAACAGAAGACCGTATTCTACACCGCGCTCTATCACGCGTTGATCCACCCCAACCTGCTGCAGGACGTAAACGGAGAATATCCGCAAATGGAAGGCGACAAAATCCTCACCACGAACGGAAACCGTTACACCGTATTCTCCTTATGGGATACGTACCGCAACCTGCATCAATTGATGACCCTGGTCTATCCCGAACGCCAGATGGACATGGTACGCACCATGATTGACATGTACAAGGAACACGGATGGCTTCCCAAATGGGAACTGTACGGGCGCGAAACCCTGACCATGGAAGGCGACCCTGCCATCCCCGTCATCGTAGACACCTGGATGAAAGGTTTGCGCGACTTTGACATGGACACCGCCTACGAAGCCATGCGCAAGGGAGCCGATACGCCGGGAAAAGACAACCTGCTCCGTCCCGACAACGACGATTACATCTCGTTAGGCTATGTCCCCTTGCGCGAACAGTTCGACAACTCCGTATCGCACGCGCTGGAATATTACATCGCCGATTACTCGCTTTCCACCCTCGCCAAGGCGTTGGGCAAGAAAGACGATGCCAAATTGTTCTACGACCGCTCGATGGGATACAAGCATTATTATTGCAAAGAATACGGCACCTTCCGCCCCATCCTCCCCGACGGTACCTTCTATTCGCCCTTCGACCCCAAGCAAGGAGCCAACTTCGAACCCAATCCCGGCTTCCACGAAGGATGCGCCTGGAACTATACGTTCTACGTACCCCATAACGTGATGGGACTCGCCAAACTGATGGGCGGAAAGAAGAAATTCATCGACAAGCTGCAAATGGTATTCGACAAAGGGCTGTACGACCCTGCCAACGAACCTGACATCGCTTATCCGTACCTGTTCAGCTATTTCAAGGGCGAAGAGCACCGCACGCAACTCTTGGTACGCGATTTGCTTGCCAAATACTTCACCACCCAGCCCGACGGCCTGCCGGGCAACGAAGATACGGGAACCATGTCGGCATGGGCGATATTCAGCATGATGGGCTTCTATCCCGATTGTCCGGGTGTGCCCGAATATACGCTCACCACTCCCACGTTCGACAAGATTACCATCAAGCTCGACCCGAAATACTACGGACGGGACAAGCTGGTTATCGAACGGGTAAACGAGCCGGGAGATTCCGGATGGGGCTTCATCGACTACATCCGCATGGGGGACAAGAAATGCGGATACCGCATCAACCACAACGATTTAGTGAAAGCCGGCACACTGACCTTTAAGGTAAAACCTGCCGCACAGATGAAGTAACATCGCCTCATAGCGGCGTCCACACACATACATAAAGGCACAGAGTTTTTGAAATTCATCAAGACAAATTTCTTACTCTGTGCCTTTATGTCTCTGAGCATTTATTTCGTAATCAGCACTACGGCGTATGCCGCAATTCCTTCCTCACGTCCCGTAAAACCTAACTTTTCGGTTGTTGTGGCTTTGATAGACACATCATCTGCATCAATCCCCATCACTTCCGCCAGCACCTGCTGCATCTGCGGGATATGGTTCTTCAACTTCGGACGTTCGGCGCATACCGTAGCATCGATATTCCCTATCATGTAACCCTTCGTTGCAATCAGGGCTACGGTCTTTTTCAGCAAAATCTTACTGTCGATGTTCTCAAACTCGCCTGCCGTATCGGGGAAATGATAACCGATATCGCGCAGGTTGGCAGCCCCCAGCAAAGCGTCACAAATAGCGTGAATCAACACATCGGCATCCGAATGCCCCAACAATCCCATCGTATGCTCTATCTTTATGCCGCCCAACCAAAGGTCGCGGCCCTCCACCAGGCGGTGGACATCAAATCCGAATCCTGTACGTATCTTCATCGTATATTAAAATCAAGTACTTTTCTGTCTTCCAGATATCCTTCCAAATGATTGCCTATTGCCACAGGTCCCACGCCTACGGGAGTACCTGTATACAGAAGGTCGCCTATCTTCAAGGTGCAAAATTGGCTGACATAAGCGATAATCCGGTCCACCGGAAAAATCATGTCACACGTATTTCCTTCCTGCACTTTCCGCCCGTCAATATCCAGATGGAAACGGATGTCCTGGACATTCGCAAACTGTTCTACGGGTATCCAGTCGCCGATAGCCGCCGAATTATCAAAACCTTTACAGAGTTCCCACGGTTTTCCTTCGGAACGGAAACGGCGTTGCAAGTCGCGTGCCGTAAAATCTATTCCTACCGTCACGGCATCGTAATACCGGTGCGCAAACCGTTCGGCTATATTCTTCCCCAACCGGCAAATACGTATCACCAGCTCGGTTTCATAGTCTACCTGCCGACAGAAGTCAGGGATAAAGAAAGGTTTGCTGTCTTTCAGCAATGCCGAATCGGGTTTCATAAAAATAACCGGTTCTTCGGGCAAAGGCTCCGCGGCGTGCAACTCCTTGCAATGCAAGGGATAATTCATTCCTACTGCTATTATTTTCATGTCACGTATATTCTAGTCATTCATTTCATTCAACCGGTTAAACATCACAGCCAGATGAGCATAAAGCGAAGTATTCTGCACCACAATGTGTTCGGGTACCCGGATACGGAAGGGTGTAAAATTCCATACCGCCTTGATGCCTCCCGCCACCATCTTGTCAGTAATTTCCTGAGCGATGGAAATAGGTACGGTCAGTACTCCGATGTTCACACGGTCTGCCTGCATACGCGCTTCGAATTCACCGCTATGGTAAATCGGGATGCCATTAATACTCGTCCCTACCAATTGAGGATTTACATCAAACGCCCCCACAATCTTCAGTCCGAAATGTACCAGACCCGAATCGCGCAACAAAGCACCACCCAAACTTCCAACACCGAACAAGTAAGCGCAATGCAGGCCGGTAAATCCCAAAAAGTCCTCCAATACCTGCACCAGCCGGTCTATCTCGTATCCCACACGTGTACGCCCCGAAATGTCCACATACGACAAATCTTTGGCTATCTGCGACGCGTCAATGTTAATCTGCCTTGATATCTGTGTGGAAGAAACGAATTTTTCGCCTTTTCCCCTCATCAATTTGGCACACGAAAGATACCACGGCAACCTGCGCAAGGTCGGTTCAGGAATCTTGTCCGTATTTTTAGCTGATTGTAGTGTCATGGCTTGGTCTTCGTTCAATTTCCGCAAAAATACGCCATTTATTTGGAATTTATGCATGAATACTGAAAAATTACGTAACTTTGGACACTTTATTTATTCATTATCATTTATGAAGAAGAACGACTGGAAAGACCGGCTGGGCATCGTGTACTCCACGAATCCTGATTTCCGTTATGGACAGGAAGGAGAAGAAGAACCCGAAACCCTCGACAAGGACAAACAACCCCTGCGGGTCAATATCGAAAAAAAAGGAAGAGGAGGAAAAACCGTTACCGTTGTCAAAGGATTCATCGGAACGGAAGACGACTTGAAAGAATTAGGCAAATCGCTCAAAACGAAATGTGGCACGGGAGGCTCGACAAAAGACGGCGAAATCCTCATACAAGGCGATTTCAAACAACGCCTCGTAGAACTTTTACGGAACGAAGGATATACGCAAACGAAATAAGCGTGGGAAATAGTGAATAGTTAATAATTAATAGCCAACAATCCTTCGTTATCAACTATTAACTATTAATTATTCACTACCAAACTCTTTTTTCAAAAGTACACGTTCAAATCCACATGCATCACCTCTTCGCCATCGGGCATTTCGGTGTCAAATTCAATCTTATTCTCACGGGCAAGCCAACCGATAGCCGCATTCAAGTCACGGTCGGTAAGCTTTGTTTCCCGCTTCAACTCTTCATACTTCCAAGGTCTGCCGCTCGCATTGATCGTACGCCAAACGATACCGGCATTTGCTCCAATCGTTGCTTTGTCCATAATAATCTGTTTTATTGTTTAACCATAGGTTAGTTAACTCGCCCTCAAAGTTAGTTCTTCTTTCGATAAAAACAATGTTCTATTTAACTTTATTTTTAGCATAAAAGTGTTATATCGCAACGACGGGAAACTATCCGACCATTCAAAATATGTTCCGTTTTTTCTTCACCGAAGATTAAATAAGAAGAAAAGACCACTAATAAACCACTTCCGATTACCAATATTCACCGAATAATGGTTTATTTTGCCGGCACGAATAAAGACATTTAAACTATGAAACAAGAGATTCAACAAGCAAGCATGAAACTAATTGCCGAGACAGGCTTCGCTATTTATTGCGATGACCGTATCGCATTTATCGAAAATATCAAGAAGATGAAGAATATGCCCCAGGCAATCCGAACGGAAGTGATATTGGCCATCTTATGCCTGCAAGGGAAAGGACAGCTGGATTTGGATGGCGACACACACACTATCGAGGCAGACGACCTGCTTATCTGCCACCCGAACATCATCATCGGGAAAAGCATGGCCAGCCTCGACATGGAGTACCGCTGCATCGCCATTTCGCCCGAATACATCCGCCAGCTGGTTGTCATAGCCGACAATACCTGGGACGTGGTGAAATTCTTCGAAAAATCGCCCGTCATCCATTTAAACCACAAGGAAACGGAAACATTCTGCCAATATTATGATTTAATCCTCTCACGCCTGACCAATGAGCCGAAACATCACCTGAAAGAAGCGACAGACGCCTTGCTCCAAGCCTTCCTATATGAATTCCATGACACGATGGAGCGTTTCGTACAGCTCAAGCCATCCACTTATTCTTCAAACGAACGCTTGTTCAAAGAATTCCTGGAAACGCTCACTTCGACCTATCCCAAACCACGCATGGTGACATGGTATGCCGACCGTCTGCACATCACGCCCAAATACCTCTCGGCGGTGTGCAAGGAAACCAGCGGGCATACCGCATCCGACCTCATCAACAAATACGTCATGAAAGACGCGCTTTACCTACTGAAAAAATCGGACAAGAGCATCAAGGAAATCGTAAACGAGCTTGATTTCCCCAACTTGTCTTTCTTCGGAAAGTACGTGAAACGCCACACAGGACTTTCGCCCAAGCAATACCGCGAACAGTTATCCGAAAAAGACAAGGAATAAAGCCAGACCATCTACAACGTCCATAGCTATCCCACAGGCAATGACACGCAAGTCCATCACAAGTGCCAACGTAGTTTCACCTTTGTTTAATTGTACTGAAACTTTAGTTTCATTGCATTAAAACTAAAGTTTCAGTACAATTAAACTTATACGAAACTTTATTTGCATCGCTGGCACGATTAGTAATCGTCATGCCGTACGATTAGTAATCGTCACGCTGCACGATTACTAATCGTGTCGGTGTAGCAGTTATATTGCTTGCCGCTTGTAGATATAGTAGAACAAAATTGGTTTGCGAAAAATGGAATGGAACACAGAGACACAA
>ERZ779874.855-NODE-855-length-33042-cov-5.191257_pt1 | contig 33042 bp, 18 predicted proteins | sample MGYA00511031_ERZ779874 | MGnify/ENA primary metagenome ERZ779874 (study PRJEB29588, sample SAMEA2156850) | human gut metagenome | biome: human gut; feature: human-associated habitat; material: faeces | place: Denmark | collected 2008/2010 ...
TCCGATAGGACCGATAGGACCTGCTATTCCTCTCGGACCTGTGGGACCGGTGGGACCCCTCACAGGCAATCGTTTGTTATCCGAATCACAACAATTACACATAATACCTCCTTTGTCGTTCTATACATAATATACAGAAAAAGGCTTTATCGTTACGGTAGAGCTAGGCTTAATCGAACAAGCGAGAATTGGACAAAGCGTACGGGTCGTTTGGTTTTATGCCAAGAGCAAGTTCGTTGTAATATTTTGCGGCTTGCTTATTTCCTAAGTGCCAATAGCATTTACAAAGTCTGATGTATGGCAAGTAATTTTGTCGTTCGGGAACGGGGAAAACGATTTGTTCATCGGCAACGGTGGCTTGCAGGTATGAGTTTTTTGCATGACGATACTGTTTTTCGCGCATATAGCTTTCGCCGATAAGCGTATAAATATCTGCCGAATTGATATGCGCTGCGCCTTCGCCGAGAGCAAGTCTGACGTCCGTTTCGTTCTTTAATAGGTAAGAAAGATAAACGGCGGCTTGACCTTTTTGAGAGTAACTGCCATAGAATTTTATAAATCGCCAAAGCTCGCTTCTGGCATCGCTGCTGCCGGTGAAGTACAGTTCGCTTGCGTAATAAAACAGCTCTCTGTCATTGAGCGGTCGAGAGGCGTATACCTTTTTCAGTATACGCAAGTTCCGCATCGGATCGCCGCTTTTCTTTTTATCGTGTATTACCGGACATTCGAGTCGTTTGATTTTGCCTTTTAATTCTATGGCTTCGTGGACTTCTCCTTTAAAAAAGTGCGATCCGTCGTTAAGAAAAATTCGTTCTCTGTAAAAACGCAGATTTCCAGTTTCGTATGGCATAATAACCATGTCGCAATCGAAATCAAGTTTTAACTCGTTTATTTTCTTTACTGTTTCTTGCGGCACAACATCGTCTGCGTCAAGCCATATTACTAGGTCGCACGTACAAAGTTCTATCGCATAGTTTCTAGCTGCAGAAAAATCGTCTATCCACAAAAAGTCGTATACGTTTGCATATTTTTGTGCAATTTGCTTGCTTTTATCGGTCGAGCCTGTGTCAACGACGACAATTTCGTCCGCAAACGATGTTGCCGTGGATAGCAGTCGCTCGAGCGTAAGCTCTTCGTCTTTTACTATAACACATAAAGATAAAGTTTTCATGATATATAATATGCTCGCCGATTTTAAAGTTTTATGCTAAAATTATGGACAAAAGCCGTTTTTGATGGTATACTGAAAGAAAGGAGGCTTTTTTATGAATATGATTTTAGATTGGAAAACGGCAACTGAATTTACCAAAGCTGCTTTTATGGCGGCAGGCGTCCCCGAAAAAGACGCAGAGATCTGTGTGGACGTGCTTTTGGAAGCAGACAGAAGGGGTGTAACGTCGCACGGTGTTAATAGATTTAAGCCTATCTATATAGACAGAATACGGGCAGGAATTCAGAGTCCTACGACCGAGTTCGAAGTAATAAGAGAAACTCCGACTACCGCAGTGGTGGACGGACATGACGGAATGGGACAAGTCATCGCATATAAGTCTACGGAGATTGCCATCGAGAAAGCAAAAAAATACGGAATGGGAATGGTGGCAGTTCGTAACTCTACGCACTACGGAATTGCCGGTTATTACAGCTGCATGTGTGCGAAAGCCGGAATGGTGGGTATTACAGGAACCAACGCAAGACCGTCTATAGCGCCGACTTTCGGCGTGGAAAACATGCTCGGAACAAACCCGCTTACGATAAGCATGCCTACGGACGAGCCGTTCCCGTTTAACATAGACTGCGCAACTTCCATAACGCAGAGAGGAAAAATAGAGTATTTTGCGAGAGAGGGCAAGCCGACTCCCGCAGGAATGGTTATAGGCAGAGACGGAAGCGCTTTGACAGACTCCGAGTATATATTAAAGGCTTTAGTAAGCGGAGATGCGGCATTGGCGCCGCTCGGTGGAATAGGCGAGGAGCTTGCCGGATACAAAGGATACGGATATGCGACCGTGGTTGAGATTCTCAGTGCCGCATTGCAGAGCGGGAATTACCTAAAAATGCTTAGCGGCGTAGCGGAGGACGGCAGCAAAAAGAAGTATCACCTCGGACATTTTTTCATTGCAATAAATACCGAAGCGTTTATGGGCGAAAAAGAGTTCAGAAAAACTGCCGGCGATATACTGAGAGCGCTTCGTAATTCGCAAAAGGCTCCCGGCTGCGATCGCATATACACTCCCGGCGAAAAGGCGTACGAAACCTGGCTCAGCCGCAAGGACAGCGGAATCCCCGTAGGAGAAAGCGTGCAAAAAGAATTGAGTCAGGTAAGAGATATGTATAAGCTCGACTATAGGTTCGATTGGGAAAAATAAAGGTCGATATGAAAAAGTATATTTTGTGCGTCGATCAGGGTACGACCAGTACACGTAGTATAGTGTATGATAATTTCGGTAACGTCGTTTCTTCTGCGTCCAAGGGAATTACTCAGTATTATCCTCATCCGGGTTGGGTAGAACACAATCCCGAAGAAATCTACGATTCCGTAATAGTTACGGCTGTGGACGCTTTGACTAAGGCTGATGTTTCGATAAAGGAAATAGAGGGCATCGGCATTACAAATCAAAGAGAAACTACAGTTGTTTGGGATCGTAGCGGTACGCCCGCATATAATGCGATAGTGTGGCAGTGTCGCCGCACGGCAGGGCTGTGTAAGTCGTTGGAAAAACAATACGGTAGCGAGATTTATAGTAAGACAGGATTAAAAATAGATGCTTATTTTTCGGCTACTAAACTAAAGTGGATACTTGACAACGTTGCCGGAGCAAGAGAACGGGCGCAAAAAGGCGAGTTGCTTTTCGGAACTATAGACAGTTATATTCTGTATAGACTCACGGGTGGAAAAGTTCATGCGACCGATTACACCAACGCTTCTCGTACCATGCTGTACGACATACATAATTTGCGATGGGATAAGAGTCTGTTAAAGATTTTCGACATACCGGAATGTATGTTGCCGAAAGTTTATCCGTCGTCGCACGAATACGGATACGCTACAGAGTTTCGTATACCGATATTGTCAATAGCAGGTGACCAGCAAGCCTCGTTGTTCGGGCATTTGTGCGTAGGCGAAGGTATGCTTAAGACGACTTACGGCACGGGATGTTTTATGCTCATGAATACCGGAGATAAGGCGATTAGCAGCAAAAACGGACTTTTGACTACTCTTGCCGCATCAATATCGGAAAAGCCTCAATACGCATTGGAGGGGTCGGTATTTATGGGCGGAGCAACCGTACAATGGTTAAGAGACGAACTTAAGATTATCGATACGGCAGCGCAAAGCGAACAATGTGCCTTAAATGTCGGCGATAACGGCGGCGTATACCTCGTGCCTGCGTTTACCGGACTCGGTGCGCCGTATTGGGACGGCGACGCTCGGGCTGCGATAGTAGGGCTTACGAGAGGAACAGGCAGAGATCATATCGTGAGAGCTGCGCTCGAGGGCATTGCTTACCAGGTGTGTGACGTGGCGTTTGCCATGGAGCAAGACGCAGGCAAAAAGATATTATCTTTAGAGGTGGACGGCGGTGCAACCGCAAACGATTTTTTGATGCAGTTCCAGTCAGATATGCTTGCGGCACCCGTAATTCGCCCCGAAAATGCCGAAGTTACTACGTTAGGGGTGTTTTATTTGTCTGCTCTCAAGTGCGGTATGTTTTCCTCGGTAGCGCAGCTTACCGAGCTGACTCGCAGAGATGACGTGTTTTATCCGTCCGCCAACGAGAGAAAGAGAGTTGCGTTGCTGGAAGGATGGAAAACTGCGGTAAAAAGAGTGCGTTAGTGGTAAAATTTAAATTGCTTTAAGCTCGTGGTTGTTGTAGGCTGCGAGCTTATTTTTATGTGCAAGTGCCGGTTGAATTTTGCATAAGTGTTTATTTTTATTATAGGTGCAAACCGTCGATAGGCGCTTGCTTTAATGTTGTATCCGTGTTATAATGTAGCAGAGCTTTAAAGAAATGCGGAGGTTAAAATTATTATGAACGACGGTGGTAACAATAACAAGCCGACCGGCTTAAATGTTGCTTACGAAAGTTTCGATCCTCTAACCGGCGTTTTCGATCAGGATACTTTTTTTAAAATCGCTCGCATGCTTATCGATGGGAAAAGCGACGGCTATTACGTATTTTCTTTTTTAAATATAGATAATTTTAAAATAATCAACGACAGATTCGGCATAGGCGTCGGAGATGCCGTACTTAAATATGTGGCTTCGGTGATAAAAGATTTTGCGGATGCGGCAGGGGGAATTTGCGGTAGATTGTTCGCAGATAATTTTGCGTTGCTTTATCCGCATAACTGCGTCGAATCGAAAGAAATGAATGACGCCCATGAACGTATACATCATCCCGATGTGCTTAGTCAGCCTATACGATTAAGAACGGGCAGATATTTTGTAGAAAACAAAGACGATTCGGTAATGACGATGTTCGACAGAGCTCGCATTGCCGCTAATTTTGTGCGAAATTCGTACGACAAAGAAATATCCGTCTTTGACAAAGACATGTTGGACTACCTCATAAGGCGCCAGTTGATTGTCGAAGATATGAATACCGCTCTCGCTTCGGGCGAGTTTAAGTTGTTTTTTCAGCCTCAGTACAATCATGCGACAGGCGCAATAATGGGCGCTGAAGTTTTGGTGCGTTGGCTAAAAAACGGAGAATATGTTTTACCCGGTAAATTTATCTCGGTTTTCGAAGAAAACGATTTTATTTACAAACTCGACAAATACGTTTGGGAGCGAGCGTGCATATTGCTGCGCAAATGGATGAACGAAGGGAAAAATCCCGTTCCAGTGTCTGTAAACGTTTCGAGACGGGACATATTGCACGACGACTTTATAGACGTAATAACGGCCATTACGTCCAAGTACGATATTCCAGTCGACATGCTTAGACTGGAAATAACCGAATCCGCTTTTTCCGAGTCGACGAAGGAGATAATTTCAAAAGCAAACGAGTTGGCAAAACTCGGTTACGTAGTGGAGATAGACGATTTCGGCAGTGGTTATTCGTCGCTTAATTCGCTTAAAGACGTTGACGCTTCCGTTCTGAAACTCGACATGAAGTTTTTTGAGGGCGGCGGCAATGCGCAGCGAGCCGGTAACATAGTCGAGTCTATAGTCAGGATGGCGAGATGGCTCGGAATGACGGTTATTGCCGAAGGAGTCGAGGACGTTAAAGACGCCGATTATTTAAAGTCGGTAGGCTGTTATTATATTCAAGGTTATTTGTACTCCAAGCCTTTGCCGGTCGACGAATACGAAAAACTGTTTTGCAACGAAAACAAAGAATACGTCATGTCGAGATTACAGACGCTCAAAAATTTGAATAACAACGAATTTTGGGATCCGAAGTCCATGGAAACTCTTATCTTTAACAGCTACGTGGGCGGAGCATGCATATTCGAATATCGTAACGGAGTAACCGAAGTTCTGCGTACCAGCGACGAATACGTTAAGCAGTTCGGTTCGATTAAGATAGATCCTGCCGACATAAAAAACCTGACTTTTTCCGATTATTTGTACGCAGACGATAAAATCAGATTTTTAAACGATATCAAAAAATGTATTTCTTCCGACAGACAGGTTTCTGGAGAATATAAGATACATAGCGGAAATGCAGTTGAGTACGTGCGAGTGACGCTTAGAAATATTGCAAAAGCGGACGATACGTTTTTGATGTACGGCGTTATGGTCAATCAGACCGAACAACGCCTTGCCGAAATAGCTAAGCGAGATGCTTCGACTCAACTTGCTTCGATAGTGGATAATTTTGACGGTGGAGTAATAGTTGCCGTTGTACGTTCGCTTTTGGATATGTACGTCGTGTTTGTAAACGACGGTTTTTACAAAATGTTCGGATATACGAGAGAACAGTATCGAGCAGAATCTGTCAGCGTTGCCGATTTGATATTTCCGGATGACAAGAGTTTGCTGTCCGAAAAATTATGTGAACTTTCAATTGGTTCGGGCTGCAAAGTTTGCGAGTGTAGATGTGTTAAGCGAGATGGCACCGTTATTTGGACGAGATGGACAAATGTACCCATGAGTCTGGAAAGCGTAAACAGACAAACGCTGATGAGCGTAGTTCAGGACATTACCGCAGGTAAAGAAGTAGACGGCCAATTAAAGATTCTTAACGAAGCGGCAAACGAGATGTCCGCCCAGCCGGACTGTAATATAGCCATAACGCACATTTTGCAAAAAACGGCATCGTATTTCGGCGGTGACGGGGCTTACGTAATAGAATTGGACAAGAACAAAACGTCTGTCAAAAATACTTACGAAGTTGGCGATTCCGAATCTCAAAAGTACGTAAATAGGCTAAGAACCCTTTCTGCCGATATTGTTTGCGAGTTGGTTAAAAAGACGAGCAGTGAAAAATTCATTTTTGCGGACAATGAGAGCGAATTTTCTGTACCTGCATTGAAAACGCTTTTTGACGGCGGTGCGGTCAGGTCGGTGATACTTTCGGCGTTGATGAGGGACGGTGCTGTAATAGGATTCATGGCGGTAAATAATCCGAGCAAAGAAATTGACCGTATAAAGCATATAGTTCCGTTAGGTGATTACATAACAGTGTTACTAATTCGCAAAGATTTGGCAAAATCCATAGAAAGCGAAAAGCAGTCTATGGCAAAACTGCTCGACGATATACCCGAGAGCTTTATTCGACTTAAATTGATGTCGGACGGAAGACTGATGCCCATATATCTTAATAACGCAACAAAGTCGCTAATCGGTATGACTGACGAACAATTTGCCGAAGTTTACGGGAAAAACGCCATAGAAGGATTGCATCCCGACGATATACCGCTTGCTCGTGAGGCATTTTTAAAGGCGTTCGAGAGCGGGGACGGGATAGGCCGAGTCTATCGTCTTCGTTGCGGAGACGGCAGTTATTTGCCGGTCAAACTTAAGTGTAAAGTTACGGTAGGCGCAGACGACGAGAAATTTCTTAACGTATATTATTCGGGTACGAATACTTCGATAGAAAGACGAGACGTGGAAATCGAATTGCTTAACGACTTGCCGTGCGGCGCAGGATTTTTCGCTTTTAACGGGGTGGATATAGATACGTGGTTTTTAAATAAGGCGTACCAAAAATTTATCGGACGTATCGTAGGCGAGAAAGACGATAAATATGCGCACTTTGATTTTGTGCATCCCGATGACAGGGAAAGAGTTTTAAAGGTTTTAAATCGGGCAACGGTCACCGGCGACAATCCGTCGTATATTTTGCGCATTAAATGCAGCGACGGAAAGTACAAAGAGTTCAAGGCGTGTGTGTCGTTAAGAAAACGTTCGCAAAACAATTGGTTGCTTATGGCAGTGTATGTTCCGGTATGAGACACGTATAAATCGGGTAAGTCGGCAATAATCGACGGCAAAGCGTATAACCGTTTTTGCCGTTTTTTATTGTTAGGCATTCGCCGGATGTGAGTAAATCAGTCTGCTCGGTCGTCAAAGAAACCGTAATGCTTGACAATCTTATTTACAAAGTGTTATAGTTATTGCATTAGCAAGATAAGAGGTTTACAATGGATATAGTTTCAGTAGAACAAAAGTGGAACAAATTTTGGGAAGATAACGGAATAAACGATTTCGATAAAAACAGAACGGGAAAGAAATATTACGTTTTGGAGATGTTTTCGTATCCTTCCGGGTCTAACCTGCATGTAGGACATTGGTACAATTATGCGCCGTCCGACACTTTTGCCAGGTTTAAGCGAATGCAGGGATATAACGTTTTTCAACCGGTCGGATTCGATGCTTTCGGCTTACCTGCGGAAAATTATGCCATAAAGACCGGCGTGCACCCCGAAGACAGTACGCTTAAGAATATAAAGACTATGGAAAAGCAGTTGCGTTCGCTCGGTGCGATGTTTGACTGGAACAGCGAGCTGTACACCTGCTCGCCCGATTATTACAAATGGACTCAATGGCTGTTTATCCAGCTTTTCAACCACGGACTTGCATATCAAAAGGAGTCCCCGGTAAACTGGTGTACTTCCTGTAATACCGTTATTGCAAACGAACAGGTTGTCGACGGCAAGTGCGAAAGATGCGGTTGTGAAGTCGTGCGCAAGAGCATGAAGCAATGGTTTTTAAAAATAACCGACTATGCGGACGAACTTATTTCCGGACTTGATACGATTGATTGGCCGGAAAAGACAAAAACTATGCAACGAAACTGGATAGGCAGGAGCGAGGGTGGCGAAGCGGTATTCGATATAGGCGATGATAAGATTACCGTGTTTACTACAAGAGCAGATACACTCATGGGCGTAAGCTATGTAGTGCTAGCCCCCGAACATAAACTTGTAGACAAAATCACTACGCCCGATCGAAAGGTCGACGTGGAAGCTTACAAGCTGCAGGCTAGCAAAAGCAGCGATATAGACAGATTATCGACGGCAAAGGAAAAAACCGGCGTATTTACGGGCGCATATTGCACTCATCCTATAACAGGTAAGCAGATTCCCGTTTGGATTGCGGATTATTGCCTTTCTACTTACGGAACGGGCGCAGTCATGGGCGTTCCCGCACACGATACCAGGGATTTTGAGTTTGCCGCAAAGTTCAATCTTCCCGTAACGAGGGTGGTCAGAGGCAAAGATGAGGAAGGAGAGCTGCCTTTCATCGAGTACGGTATAGTCGTTAACAGCGGCGAATTTGACGGACTTACTACCGTAGAAGCAAAAAAAGCGGTGCTTAATCGTCTCGGAGAACTGGGTAAAGGCGGTATAAAAGTTAATTATCGTCTTAGGGACTGGTCTGTTTCTCGTCAAAGGTACTGGGGCGCTCCCATACCTATCATACATTGCCCGCACTGCGGATCTGTCGCAGTACCCGAGGATCAACTCCCTGTAAAATTGCCTTATGACGTAAACTTTACGCCGGACGGGCAGTCGCCGCTCGGCAAGCACGAAGGATTTATGAATTGCGTTTGCCCAAAGTGTGGAAGAGATGCGAAGAGAGACGCAGACACTCTCGACACGTTTGTGTGCAGCAGTTGGTACTATTTGCGTTATCCCGATTCCAAAGACAAGGATAAGGCTTTCGACAAAAAAATCATTGACGAGATGCTTCCCGTAGACAAATACATCGGCGGAGCGGAGCATTCTTGTATGCACCTCCTTTATGCAAGATTTATAACCAAAGCGCTCAGAGATATGGGATATCTCGACTTTGACGAACCCTTCCTTTCGTTGGTGCATCAGGGCTTGATACTGGGCAAAGACGGCGAAAAGATGAGTAAGTCCAAGGGTAATACGGTTACGCCCGACAGCTATGTTTCGACATACGGATCAGACGTGTTCCGTATGTATATAATGTTCCTTGCTTCATATACCGAAGGCGGTCCGTGGAACGATGACGGAATAAAATCGATCGGCAAATTTTTGGACAGAGTGGAACGAATTTGCGACGCTTCCGTCGAGCAAAAAGGTACGCCCGTAACCGATGCGGCGCAGGCAAAAGAACTTGAGTATGCTCTTAATTATTGTATAAAACGAGTAACCGAAGACCTTGAGGTTTTCTCCTTTAACACTGCTTTGGCAAGAATAATGGAACTTGTCAACGTAATGTACAAAGTGAGCGGAGTGGGCGGACTTATGTTTGATTCTGCGGAAAGACTTATAAGAGTTATGGCGCCGTTTGCACCGCATTTTGCCGAAGAAATGCACGAACGTATGGGCTTTAAGCCGACGGTGTTCGATTTTGAATATCCTAAATGCGACGAGAGCAAACTCGTTAAAGACGAAGTGGAAATAGTCGTGCAGGTTAACAGTAAGATTAGAGGAAAGATGATGATTTCGTCGGAGCTTACCGAAGAAGAAATTAAATCCGGCGCAGTAAAAGAGGCGAAAGAAAAAGGCTATATTGCCACTGAACCCAAAAAGGTGATAGTAGTAAAGGGAAGACTCGTAAATATAATCGCATGATAAATATAGTATTGGTAGAGCCGGAAATACCGCAAAACACCGGCAATATTTCTCGGACTTGCGCATGTACAGGTTCTAAACTGCATCTTGTCAGACCGTTCGGATTCGAAATAAGCGATAGGACTGTTAAGCGTGCCGGGCTCGATTATTGGGACAAAGTTGACATATCGTATTACGATTCCCTGGACGAATTTTTTGAAAAGAACAGCGGCGGCAAATTTTATTATTGTTCGACAAAAGCAAAGAAGCGTTACAGCGACATAAAGTTTGAAGACGGTTGTTTTTTACTGTTCGGCAAGGAAACCAAAGGTTTGCCTCCGCAGCTTGTTTATGACAATCCCGAAACGGCGTTGCGTATACCGATGAACGGAGTGTGCCGCTCGCTAAATTTGTCTAACTCGGTAGCAATAGTGTTGTATGAGGTGTTGCGCCAACTTGACTTTAACATAGAACAGTTGCATTAGGCATAATGGGTTTTGTAAAACGATAAGAGGACAATATTTATTGTTTGAAATGTAATATTGGAATAAATTAAAAAGACAAGCGTTTTCGATGCGCTCGCTAAGATTATCTGTCTTAGAAACGAATCGGTTGCGCTTGTCTCTTTTTGTGTTATTATTTGTTTTTATAACGATAATAAACTAACCGTTACCGTTTTTGCTCCGTTTGGTCGAGCGCCGCATCAGGCTGCGATTTGCGAATTTTGCTCGTCGCTATGTAGATCAGATAATTTTATATTAGGCATAATCTCGTTTTTGCGTTTTAATACAAAATACGCTGTTGTAATAAATGCGCCTAATAATACGATTGCTACTATCCAACCTACCCATACTGTGTCCGAAAGTCCGGCTGCAAGGAAGGAAAGCAGGGCGATAGCAGCTATAATCAGCGCAGTCGGCATTTGCGCCTTTACGTATTCGAGGTGATTTGCTTTGCATGCGGACGCAGATAAAATAGTAGTGTCCGAAATGGGAGAAACCTGATTTCCGAATACCGAACCTGACAAAACGGCAGCGATAGTCAACCAGTGTGTGGAACCGCTAAGACCGAAATCTACCACTATGGGTACCATAATAAGGAAGGTACCCCAACTCGTGCCGATGGAAAAAGAAATTCCCATTGCGCATAAGAAGAATATGGCAGGCAAAAGCCAAGTCAGACCGAGCATTTTGTCGGCGATCGTTTCGATAAATTCTTTCATTCCGAGCGCCTCGCACATGCGAACCAAAGTCCAGGCAAAGACGAGAATTATTACCACTTCGGCAATCGACTTAAATCCTTCTCCGAAACATGCCGTAAATTGTCTTAAAGACATAAGTTTGCGAGGGAGATAAAGTATCATTGTAAATATTATCGCTATGCAGCCGCCGCATGCGAGAGCGGTATTCGTGTCCGTGTTTGCAAAGAACAACATGCAACATACCGAGACAATAAGAGCGCCGACAGGTAAAATCAAGTCAAGCGGCGTTCCTTTGCCTGAAATTTCTATCTTTTCATCGCTGCTTGTGGCTTTTAATCCGCAAGTTACGTCCTTTGTCCTAAGGGCGGTTAATTCTTGTTTTCGTATACCAAACAGGTCTATTCCGAGCGAAATCGATACAAATAAAAAAGCAAGCATAAGGAAGGGGTAAAAATTGCACAGTATTGTGTACAAAAAAGCTTCCGTTCCGTTACCGGCGTCGATTGTGTCGCCGATTACGCTTGCCCAACTCGATACGGGCATAAGGATGCAAATCGAAACGGAAACCGCTCCTACGATATAAGCAAGTTTGCTGCGCGAAACGTAAAATTTGTCTGTAATGGGTTGCATTATCGAACCATTGGCGAGACGACCGAAATAGTCGTCAACAAATAACATACAACCCAGTCCGGTGGTAGCAATTTGAGCGCCTTTACGAGTGGTCGCTTTTTTCATTGCCCACTTACCGAAAGCATTAGCTCCGCCGGCTTTATTCATAAGCGCAACCAAAACGCCTAACTCCAATATAAAGATTATAATTCCTCCGTTGCCCGAACCCGCTAAATTTCCTCCGTCGTACTCTGCGCCGAATGCGGCAGCCATTTCTACAAACACTTTTTGAATCGCATGAGCTATATTGAATTCCGTTACAAACAAAGCTCCTATTATAATACTAAGAAAAAGCGATATGTATACTTCTTTTGTAAGAAGCGCAACTACTATCGCTACCAATGCAGGCACCAAAGCCCAAAAAGTTCCGTACATAACTACCTCCTGAATAAAATTTGTCACAATGCGAATATTATACATTTTTACAAATAATTTTGTCAATGGAAGCCCGCTGATTTTTGTATAACGGCAGTATGCTTGTTTTGTTTGACTGTAAGTATGAATTGTGATAAAATAACAAACGAAAAGGATGATGTTGCCTTAACTTATATAAGACCTAATAAAGCCAAGGAAAAATTGTATGATAAGACGTTTTTTTTCTTATTACAAACCGCATAAAAAACTGTTCGCATTCGATATAGTCTGTTCGTTGATGATTGCGGCTTGCAATATGTTTTATCCGTTTGTCGCAAAAAACGTAATTAACACGTATGCGCCTAACAAAATGCTGTATACGATGCTGATGTGGTGCGGTATTCTGCTCGTAATTTTTTGTATCAAGGCAATATTTAATTATTGTGTACAGTATTACGGACATGTTTTGGGCGTACGTATTCAGGGCGATATGCGTCGTGAATTTTTCGAGCATATCGAGACGCTGTCTTTTTCGTACTTTGACGAGCATAAAACGGGTGCCATTATGTCGAGAATAACCAACGATTTGTTTGACGTGTCCGAACTGGCACATCACGGTTTCGAGGATACTCTTACGGCAACTATCACGATTATCGGAGCGGTTGCCATGCTTTGCGTTTCCGTAAACGTATATCTTGCGCTGATTGTTCTTGCTATACTTCCCGTAATGATAGTTTTTGCCGTAAAAACAAGAAGAAATATGAGCAAAGCTATGCGTAAAAGCAGAGAAGGAATGGCTGAAGTCAATGCCGAGGTCGAGTCCGCAGTATCAGGTATAAGAGTAGCCAAAGCCTACAACGCTTCCGAAACCGAAGTCAAGAAATTCAACAAACGTAACGGAGAATTTATGAAAGCACGAGCTTCGGCGTATAAAGCAATGGGCGTATTTCAAAGCGGTTTGGGTTTTTTTAACGACTTTTTGTATCTCGCAGCAATTACTGCCGGCGGATTGTTTTTGTATAAAGATTGGATTGACAACGGCGACTTCGTTGCGTATGTTTTATACACAACCATGATAATCAATCCCATTCGTACGCTTGCAAACGTATTCGAACAAATTCAAAACGGTATGACCGGTTTTGTCAGATTTTTGGAAGTGATGGACATAAAAGGCGAAACCGATTGCGAAAATCCGATACCGCTCAAAGACGTAAAAGGGGACGTAAAGTTCGAAAACGTTACTTTTTCATATAAGAGCGACAACGGCAATAATGTAATCGAGAACTTCACTCTCACTGTGCCTAACGGGAAAACCGTGGCGCTGGTAGGACCTTCGGGTGGAGGAAAAACGACTTTGTGTCATTTGTTGCCTCGGTTTTATAAGGCTCAGAGCGGCAAGATAACGATAGACGGTGTGGACATAAACGACGTTTCCGCAAAAGATCTTCGCAGCCTGGTCGGAATAGTTGCGCAAGACGTTTTTCTTTTTTGCGGTACTATAAAAGAAAATATAGCATACGGAAAACCGGATGCGACTATGGACGAAATAGTAGAGGCTGCAAAGCGAGCCGACATTCACGAGTATGTCTGTTCGCTGGCGGACGGGTACGATACTTATGTGGGTGAAAGGGGCGTCAAACTCAGCGGAGGTCAAAAACAGCGGGTTTCCGTAGCGAGAGCGTTTTTAAAAAATCCACCGATACTTATATTGGACGAAGCGACAAGCGCTCTCGATAACGTGACCGAAGCGCATCTGCAATCGGCGCTTAACGAACTTAGTAAAAATAGAACAACCATTGTCGTTGCGCACAGACTTTCTACCGTGCGCAAAGCCGATTTGATAGTGGTTATGGACAAAGACGGAATTGTCGAGCAAGGTACGCATGAGGAACTTATGGCAAAACACGGTGAGTATTACAGACTTTCGGAAGCTGTGAGCGAAGATTAATTTCGTTATCGATTTTTGCGGACGTATATGAGAAATCCAAACTTATTCTTATAAATTAGTAAGGAAGTCGTGCAAGCTTATTTTAAAACGACAGAAGTAAAATAAACGTATTCGCCTAGCTTATGTCCGGCGATTTTGCTCGAATTAGTTTACTTTTCTAATTTATAATCAAGCGGATAAGGATGTAGATGAGTATGGTGCGACTCGAAGTGTTATCAATATAACATTAAACGATATGCCGCTATTTAATGCGCATAAAATTTTGATAACAACGTATGTTAACGTCGAAAAATCAGAATAAAGTATTTTTGAATTATTATAGAAAAGGTGACGACATGCAGCCGCAGGAATTGCTTGGCTTTAAAAACGTTTATCGACAGCTAACAGGACTAAAGTGCGGCAATGCAATTGATTCGGCATTGCCGATTATACCGTGTGTAAAGCTCGTAATACATTCACATTACATACATAATAATCGCCGATTAAATCTTTGACTTTAGGCGTATTTAATGTTAAAATGTACGCATGAGAAAAAGTAAAGAAATGAACATGACGCAGGGTAATTTGTACAAGCAGATTATTATTTATGCTTTACCGCTTATTGCGACTAATATTTTACAGTTGTTGTTTAACGCCGCTGACGTTGCCGTTCTTTCAATATTTGCGCAGGATGGAGATTTGGCTATTGCTGCGGTAGGTTCGACCGGAGCTATAGTAAACCTCGTCATAGGACTTTTTGTGGGACTTTCGGTGGGCGCAAACGTGCTTATTGCAAGGTGTGTGGGAATGCAGGACAGAGAGAGCGCAAAACGCACCGTAGGCATGTCAGTCGTTCTGAGCGTTCTGGTCGGCATCTTTTTGGCTGTAATCGGTACGATAATGGCGAGAAGATTTTTGGAATGGACTCACGTAGATGCGGCGGCATTAGACAAAGCAACGGTTTACCTTACCATATACTTTTTGGGTATGCCCATTATGATGCTGTACAACTTTGCGGCATCCATTCTTAGGGCGGTAGGCGATACTTTCAGACCTTTGATATTTTTGGTAATCGGCGGAGTTGCAAACGTTATTCTTAACATATTCTTCGTACTTGTGGTAGGATGGGACGTCGAAGGCGTTGCTATTGCTACCGTGGTTTCTCAAGCCGTCTCCGCAACGCTGTGCATCGTTACCATAGCGAGAGAAAAAGGTTACTGCAAATTAGAGTTTAAATATATGCGTTTTTACAAACGTGAACTTGTCGATATGATAAAAATCGGTGTTCCGGCAGGCTTGCAAGGCTGCGTTTTTTCGATTTCTAACGTAATAATTCAATCTACCATAAACACTTTCGGATTGGCAGCAATGTCGGCGAATACGATAACCAGCCAAATGGAAGGCTTTATTTACAACGCTACATATTCGGTTTCATTGTCGGCTCTTGCTTTCGTCAGCCAAAATTACGGCGCCGGTAACGTAGAACGAATGCGCAAATCGGTGCGTATTTCCATGCTTTATGCCGTAGGTATAGGGGCGATAATGGGAGCATTGGTAATGGCGTTGCGTTATCAGCTGTGTTCGATTATGTCGTCCGATACCGAAGTCCTTAAGATCTGTAGCGAAAAGCTGATGATACTTTCGATGTCGTATGTTTTGTGCGGAATCATGGACGTGTTTAGTAATGCCGTTAGAGGATTGGGTAGATCTACCATTGCTATGTTGGTAAGCTTGGCGGGCAGTTGCCTGTTTAGAATAATATGGATTAAATTTATTTATCCGTATAGCCCGACGCTTAATATGATTTTTGTAGTGTATCCGATAAGCTGGGCTTTGACTATAGCGATTTTTGCTTGTATCTATTTCCCGCTTATAAAAAAGACAAATAAAGAGTTTGCAGAAAGCAAACTTGCTTTGTCTACAAGCAATCAGCAATAAAAAACAGCGAATCGTAATATTGTTTAATATACGTTTTGCGTTTTTATTTACGTGTAAAGACTTATTTGCACTACAGTTCAAAAACTGCTGCTGTTAATAGAATAGTTGTCGCTTTAAATTGCGGCATTGACTCTTGATAGTAGAGAAATCGAGCATAAAACCGAATTATATTTTTGTCGGTTAAGCATGCATGTTACAAATTTTAAATGTAAAAGCAATGGTTCTGCCAAGTCTGAATTAGTTAAACAACATACGGTACATCGGTATGCCGTCGACACTTAAGCAAAATAAGACTTTGCGTAAAAACAGATAGTTTAAAAATTTCCGATATTGGCTTTGCTCGTAATGCGCTAAGTAAAATTTTAACTATGTTTCGCAGAATGTCGGATTGCAGATACGAAAAAAATACTTCAACGTTTTGACCGTTTATGTCAGAGATGATAGTTCTATCCTTGACAAGATGTTCGGATACTATGCTTGCCGCCATGGTTTTAATAAAGCGAAATCCGGTTAATGAGCTTGTTTTACGCCAATATCATTTAGATATTAGCTGAAAATAGAGTTTGTCGATTGACGTTACGAATAATAATTTGATACGATTTTGTCCAATCAAAGCACATGTCAAGGTAAAGGTATTTGACACGGACAGTCGGAAGCAGAGCATAATAAATTATAGTTTACGGCAAAAAAACAGTTGACAATTGCCCGCTTTTTTGATAGAATAATTCGGTAGGCTGTGGAGCGGTATCGAAGTGGTCATAACGGCCCTGACTCGAAATCAGGTAACGGGCAACCGTTCGTGGGTTCGAATCCCACCTGCTCCGCCAATCAAAACCTAAATCGAATACGAAAGTGTTCGGTTTAGGTTTTTCTTTTGCAAAAATTCAGGTTTTATCTGCGTTTTTCGATTGTTGGCGTGCCGTCGTTTCAGTCTTTTCGGGGTTCGTAGGCTAAAGTTCGTATCGCTTTGTCCGTAGCAGTTGCAGACGGTTTTATGCCGCGAAAGGTTCTTGACGTGAGAAAGGAGTGTGTCAGGCTATCTTGCCAAAGGCAAACGAAAAGCCCCTCGGGGCTGTCGGTTGGCGGTTTATTTGCCTATCGACACGCTCCTGAGAGGCTCACGTCAAGAACACCGTGGAATAAATCGTCTGCGTATGTATTATACACGCATTATAAGTCTGAAATCTTTAAGCCCGTAATACTTCTTGTTTTGTATCACATACGGCATTTTAACGTTTTTGTCGTAAAAAGAAAAACCATGACTCTCGTCAAGGTTTATCGTCTTTGGGGTGTTGTAGATAATCATCATTTTGTCGTCATACAACTGAATTTCCTTTATGAAGTAATTTATCAGTTGTAGCGGCTCTTTTTCAAGCGCGGATTTGTAATAGTCGATTATTTGCTCTTTGGAAAGTCTGAACGCCGTTTGAGATTTTTCAATCGTCAATCGCTTTTCGATGTCGGTCAGTTTTTCTTCGAGTTCTCGCATACGTTTCATTACCGTTGCGCTTTGTCCGCCTAATTCTATGGCTTGCATAATGTTGTTTATCGTATTCTCGGTTTGGCGTTTCTCTTTTATGAGATTTGTCAGAACCGAGTTTTGTTTTATTCGGTTTTCCTGCACTTGCAGTAAATACGTTGCCATTTTATCTAATATTTCGGGGCGTTGCATTTGTTCGCATACGTTGTCAAGTACATATTTTTCGAGTATTTCTTTCCTGACTTGCGATTTTTTACAACCGCTTTGGTGTTTTCGTCCCAAACATTTGTAATAACGAATTTTCTGTCCGTTTTTAGCCGTTCCGCACTCCGCAGAAATAGGACTACCGCAGTAGCCGCATTTAATCTTGTTGCGAAGTAAATATACGACTTCAACGCTACGAGTTCCGTATTTGTTGGTTTCGGTCTTTCGTCTTACGTTTTCGTAAATTTCCGTCGGCACGATTTGCGGATACATATTTGTAAAAACTTCGTTGCCGTGTCTGTAAATACCCGAATACTTTTCGTTTTTGAGTATGTTGTAGACGGTATTTCTTGCAAACTTTTTACCGCGGTTGAAAACACCTCTTTCGGTAAGCGTTTTTATTATGTCTTTAACGTAAACGCCTTGCGCGTATTGGTCGTAAATAAATCTTACCACTTCGGCTTTTTCTTCGTCTATCACGACTTTGTGGTTTTCTACTTTATAGCCGTAAATGACAGTTCCGCCCGTAAAGTTGCCTTTTTGTCTTGTTTCGTTCATTCCGCGCTTTACCTTTTGCGAAAGTTCGGCAGAATAATATTCCGCGTAGCCCTCAATCATACTTTCGAGTATAATCGCCTCTGGGCTGTCGGGAATATATTCGGTTGCGGAAACAACTTTAACGCCGTTGTCTTTTAACGTTTTCTTGTGTTTCGTCGTTTCGTATTTATTACGCGAAAACCTGTCGAATTTGTAAACGAGTACGACATTGAAATTGTGTTTTTTGCTATCTTCTATCATTTGACGGAAGTCGGGACGATTGTCGTTAGTACCCGTCATAGCACGGTCTATATAAGTTCTTAAAATGAGTATGTCGTTGTTTTTCGCATACTCGTTGCATACACGGAGTTGTCCCTCTATGGACTGTTCCGTTTGAGTGTCGCTCGAATAACGAGCGTAAATAACTGCTGTTTTCAAAATTTGTTACTCCTTTAATTTTTTTTTAGATTTGTCTTTCGACGGGAACGGAAAAAACGGAAACGAATTAAAATTGTTTTCTTTCGTGGCTTGCGGCTTTTCTCGTCAAGGGTTGCGCCAAGCAATGCACTTTACCCTTGACGAAAAAGTCGTTTTCGTTTAACCTTTCCCGATCCGAAAGACTAATTAGTTGCAATGCGGCAACTGCGCTATAATTTCTTTGCTTACCTTTCCGAGAATTTCGCCCTCGTTGATACAGGTGAAGTTATCGAAAAGCAACACTTTGCGGTCATCAATTCCGAACGTGCATATTACATCTTCGTCTAAAACGTCCGAGCGGAAGTAAGTCGGCAGTTTTCCGCCGTAGACCAAACGCTCGCCGGACTTTTCCATATACTTGGTTATGTACTTTGCCGCCTCGGAAATATCGTCCTGCGCGGCAATATCTTTGAAGTCGTTACGCCCGAATTGTTTCAGAAAGTGCGTGTTTTGGTATGTCGTTTGCATACGGTGGTTTCGCGTGTCGTAGTCATTTACTTCTTCGAGTTTTCCTATCATTTTGCCGTCGGGGATATAGAAAATGCCGTGAAAATGTAGTCTGTTCGTATCTTCGCCGCGCTCCCATACTCCGACGTATTTCCAACCGTTACGGGCAACAAGGTGTTTCAGGGTGTTAGATAACTTTTTGCGGAACGTTTCCTCGGTGTGAAGTTCGTTAGAGTAGGTAAAAGTTACGAAAAAATTCCAGTCCTGCAAACGCAACTTTCGCATAAGCCTTACTTTGCGTTTAATGGCGTTGGTTTGCATTCGTTCGGTGTGTTTTTCGACGAAAGCGTTTAATTCGGTTTTATCTGCAAAGTCGTCTTTCAAAGCGGCTTTTATATGCGCCTTGCGTTCTCGTTTGGGTAGAGATTGGCTCTCTTTATATGCCGTTTCAAAGCGTTCTTTCGGTGTTTCGGGCGGCGTTATGTCTGCCGTCGATTGTTGTTTCATCGGTTTAACGGCGCGCCTTTTACAGCCTTTTCCGCTCGGAAACGCTCCTTGCGGTATTCCGACGTAATGACCGCCGTCAAAATAGATTTTCATATTTGCATAGTTCATAGTTTTTACTCCTTGTGATTTAGATTTTTTGTATGGCGATAAAATAAAAAACGGCAGAATACGAAACACCATACAATTTCATACTCTGCCGTTTACAGTTCGGTTTAATTACAATTCAATTCAGTTCAATTCGGTTAGTTTAAGTCATAAATAGATTTCCGTTCAGTTCCTTTCATTTCGTTTATGTTATCGCTTGTTAGCGTTATTTTCTAATTTAATATTTTTCTATTTACTCGGTTTAGTTTATTTAGTTTTTTTGCGTAATTTTTCGGCTTTTAAGTCAGGTTTCGTTTTTATTTTCGGTTTGCGTTTGTTGGTGCAGTTCGACTATACTTGAAAAGATACTTTCAAAGAAAGTGCGTTTTTCGCCGTCGGTCAACGCCTCTAAATCAGGCTCGCCGACGGCTACGACTTTTAGGTTTGTTTGCAGCATTTTTCGTCCTCCTTTTTTGAATAGATTTTATTACCCGAACTCGCAAGATTTCTGCGACTTCGAGAAAATAATATTTCGTAAATACGACAAATTTTGTCGTGTTCACAAAAAAGGAATAGAAAAAGGACGTAATACGACCGTAAAATTTCGTACTTCGCCCTTAAAATGCCGCCTCCGACCCTGTTATTCACGGGTGTAATGCTTTTCGCTATCTGTCCTTACGCCGTTTGATAGTTAGTTCGCTCCTGACTTAAAAACTCGGCTTGCTATTCTTGTTATACGCCTTTGACTATTCGATTGCGTTACAACTATACCACGGGAAATTGGCAAACACAAGAACATTGATGTGACCGAAATGTACCAAAATGTGATGTCGTTGTAACGTCTACGATTATATCATACGCCGATTAAAAAGCGTGAATGGGTTGAAGTAGGTTTTGCGTGGATTTTTGACGTTTTCAGGGAGTAAAGTCCTACTCGAAAAGGACTGAAAAATGGTTTTTGCGGTAGTAAAAAAGGACGGCGCAGGGAAAACGCCGCCCGAAACAAAACGCAACCGAAAACACTCGGAAGAATGAAAAGGCACAAAACTCAAAATTTAGCCGACGAGCGAAGAATTACGGGGCGATTCGCCAAGCGGTTTAGCGGCGAACGCCCCGTTTCGCTCGGCTTTGAGTTAACCTTTTATCCGAGTTTAAGTGAGTTGTTTGGCGGGTGCTTGACCGCGACGCGAAGCGTCGCGCTTGTATAAGTCAAGCACCCGCCAAAGTGCCATTTTAAGTTTTTTCAGAATTTCTACGTCCGCAAACTCAATAGCGGTTGAAAAATTTAGAATTTTATGCTATAATAATAAACAAGCAAGACAAGTGTGTCAAAATGCATAATTCAGTTTTGCCAAAAATGTAAAGAGGTTAATTCAATGGAAAAGAAAAATTTTAATCACGGAACTATGGTTGGTGGTATTGTAAGAATTGTAATCGCCTTAATTGCTGTGCTAATTGCTATTATTGTAATTAGTTCGGAAATCAAGTCATACGACCCTGAAGATAAATTTGGAACAATATTTATGTGCCTAATTGGCGGAATAATGATTGTTGCGGCAATAGGTTTCATTGGCAACGGAGCAAAAATGATTATCGACGGTAAAAAGTCACTTGAGGTTGCCCATAAAGGTCATTCCGAAAACGGTAGAATAACAGACTTAACCGAAACGGAAGTGACTGAAAATAATAACGGTTGCGTTTCTAATTACACTATATATAACTTAAAGTTTGAATACACGGACGATTCCGGCAATTTATGCGAAAGTCAAGAGCAAGTTAGTCAAAAAATTTATGAAAAATTACAACAAATGACGCTTGTTCCTATTCTTGTATACGGTGAACGTGCAATATTTGATAAAAAAAGATTCGATGACGAAAATAATATGGGATGAATTCACGTTTAGATTGGTTAGTGTTGAGTGACTATTATTCGATTTACGTTACTAACGCTCCGCCATTAGGGAATAATACGCACCCTAATGAAAAGTTAGAGTTCGTATTATTCTTTTCTAACGAATATTTCGGCATAAAAATCGATTTGAACGGCAAAAAGAAGAATCAGCCGGGCGTTTAACCGCTCGGCTTTTCTATTCATTTATTCGATTATTTGACCGTCGGTAGAAATTGTTACCACTCTCCAGGGAAGGAATTTGCCGCTATTTTGCAATGCGGTTTTTACGGCGTTTTCTATCCCGCCGCAGCACGGGACTTCCATTCGTACGACAGTTACGCTTTTAATTGAGTTTTCGGCAATAATAGCCGCAAGTTTCTCGGCATAGTCTACGCTATCGAGTTTAGGACAACCTACGAGAGTAATCCGATTGCGAATAAACTCGTTATGGAAATCAGCGTAGGCATAAGCCGTGCAGTCCGCCGCAACGAGAAGGTTTGCATTTTCAAAATAAGGCGCATTCATGGGGACGAGTTTAATCTGTACAGGCCATTGCGACAGTTGACTGCTTACCGATATGCGTTGAGCGACAGTGCTCGGATTGTGTTTGATTATCTTGGATTGTGTGCCGGGGCAACCGCACGGCAATCTTTGTCCGAATTTTTGCATTTTGGCTTGTTTCACCGCTTGTTCGTCGTATGCCGGAGCCTCTCTTTCTTCAAACGTAATTGCACCCGTGGGACAAGCAGGCAAACAATCTCCGAGTCCGTCGCAATAGTCTTCGAAAACAAGCTTTGCTTTGCCGTTTACCATAGCGATTGCGCCTTCATGGCAGGCATTTGCGCACGCACCGCAACCGTTACACTTTTTTTCATCGATTTTAATTATTTTTCTTATCATTTTTTACCTCCGTAAACTTCGTTTGCTTGTCTTTATGCTCAAAGTATAGTACAATTCATTTGTAATGTATGTTGAAATTTCAACAAACGGAGGCTTTTGTGAATAATTTTATAGAAATATTAACCGAGTGTCGATTATTTCTGGGCGTGGATCGCAACAATCTCTGTAAAATGATCGGTTGCCTTGGGGCAAAAACAAAAAAATTTACCAAAGATCAATTTATATTATCGGAAGGCAGCGAGGCGAAAGATGTAGGAATCGTATTGTCGGGAGAAGCACAAATCATAAGAATCGACTTGTTCGGTAACAGAACTATTCTTGCAAGAGTTGTTCCGTCGCAGTTATTCGGAGAATCTTTCGCTTGTGCCGATATGAAATCGATTCCCATAAACGTTGTGGCGGCAAGCGATTGCGAAGTAATGTTGATAGACGCAAAACGCATTACGCAAACCTGCAACGGCGCATGTGCGTTCCATAGCAAAATGATTTTTAATTTATTGAAAGTCGTTGCCGAAAAAAATATAATTTTTCATGAAAAAATTGAGATAACGTCCCAACGCACCACCCGTGAAAAATTAATGACTTATCTGCAAATACAGGCGAAAAAAGAGGGAAATAGCACTTTCGATATACCTTTTGACAGGCAGGACCTTGCCGATTATCTCGAAGTGGAGCGAAGCGGTTTGTCTGTGGAAATAAGTAAATTACGAAAAGAAGGACGGATAGAAAACTATCGAAACACTTTCAAACTCTTGTCGCAAAACGAACGGGAATAAAGATTATCCTTTTTATACGAAAGATTGTTTATTTACAAGTGTTAATGAGGTTTTTGGTTTGTGGTCGCACAAACAAAATGCAAAACTATTCAAAGAAATTGAGGCTTTATAATACGAAAATAGTCATAAAAACCATTATATGGCTAATAGACAATTCGATTTACATTATTAGCAAGAATTAAAGATGGTGCAGCAATTAGAGATATAAGAGTGCGCACGGAAAAGAGGGTGAAGTAATTGCAAATATAAGCGTGATATAAGCGTTGACACGTTAAAGACGGTGCAACAATTACAAAGATAAGCGTTATATATGCCGAAATCGGTGCAAATTACGAAAACTTATCCCGACAATCACAAAACTTACTCTGAGATACAACTAATATAACAAAAAATAAAAAGAGTACGGTTTTGCATACTACATAGCAAAATCGCTATATTCGGTGCATACAATATTTGTCAAAATGTGAAGTTCATTGTATTTTTGTGTTACCTTAAAATTGTATTAAAAGTACTAGTTACAGTCAAAAAGTATCAAATTGTGTTCAATAAACGTGAAATTTTTTAAAACGGTAAAAAATAGTTGACTTATTGACAGGGGCGGGGTATTATGTGTATAATGTGAAAGATTTGGGCAACGAATCTTGGCATAATTTTCACACATGGAGAAACGAGCAGAATGAAGAACAAATTTGTTTTGGTTTTGGTTGCGCTATGCATCGCCTTTACGACGATGATCGTCGTAGCCTGCCCTGCCGAAGTAGTCGTTCCCGGTCCCGAAACCGGTACCTATTACTACGGCTCGGAAAACGAAGAAAGTTTGCTGTCACTGTACGACGGAAATAAGTTTACGCTGGTAAACGAGAAAGGCACCGAATACGGTACCTACGTTATAGAAAGCGGAACTATAAGCTTTACCAAGGCTAACGAAAAAGAGCCGAGCGGTACGGCTACGTACAACGAAGCAAACAAGACCGTAACGATAACGGACGGAGGGGTATCTAAGTTATACTTATTTAAGAAATACTTCGACGTAACGTTCAACGTGTACGAAGGAAAGACGGAAGTCCAAAAAGTCCTTAACGGCAAGACGGCGATAAAGCCGGCAGATCCCACGAGAGAAGGATACGACTTCTACGGCTGATACGCCGACGATAAGTTTGTAACGCCTTATTTATTCGAGGGTAGGACTATAACGGGCGACGGCGTAAACGTATACGCAAAATGGGAGTTAAAGTCCTCGCAGACCGAGTACGTAATCGATTTCGATCTCGGATACGAAGGGGCGGCGATAGCTCCCGTAACCACTCGTAACGCAAAACTTATCGACATGCCGGCGGATCCGACGAGAGATGGATACGAATTTAAGGGATGGTGGATAAGCGATTACGAAACGAGAGAAAAACTTACCGTAGAGTTTGACGCAAAGAAGGAATTTGACGCAAACACCACTCTTTTTGCGGTATGGAATAAGGCAGGCGAAAATGCTCTTACCGCCGGAGTAAATAACGAAGGCGTGCATTGGACAGCGTCTACCGAAGTAGTTACCGTAAGCGTAAAAGGCCCGCAGGGATTTACGAGCATCGAGCAGCAGGTAAGCGGTAAGGCTTACACCGTAAACTTCGGTTCGGCTCCCGCAGGCGATTACGAAATAAGCATAACGAGCGGCAATAAGACAGTAAGCGTATATTACAAGAATAAAGCGCTTACGAGAGTATCTCGCTTTAGAGCGGACGGCAGTATGCTTTTCTTTAACAAAGTGGCAAAGGCTACCGATTATTACCTTACTATAGAGTGCGGCGACGAAAGACACAGCCACACAATGTTACATAACGGAAATTCCAACGTATATAACTTTGCAAACTGCAAGATGATTGACGGCGGAATCAAGTTTGTCGTAACGGCATCGGCAGAAGGCTATGCGTCTTCGGTATCCGAAGTGTTTGTATGCGAAAGAAAGTTAGATAAAGTAAGCGGATTTAACTACGACGCAGCCACGGGATACTTGTCCTGGGACGAAGTGGAAAACGCAAGAGGATACGTAATCGGTATCGACGGCAAAGAAGTAAAGACAACGGCAAATCGTTATTCGCTTAAGTCTTTCGGCATAGGCGAAATAAACATGGAAGTTTATGCAGTAGCCAAGGGATACGCATCGTCGTCGGCGGTAAGTTACAAAGTAAATAAGACGGTACTTGCTTCGCCGACTAACGTAAAGATACTCGGCACGCAGCTTAGCTGGAACGGCGTAGAAGGCGCAGCGGGCTATACCGTAAGGATCAACGGCAGAGAGTACGACGAAAGTACAACCACGTTTGATTTTGCGCAAATATCGCTTACGGCAGGCGATGAATGCAGCGTCAGCGTGCGAGCAAACGCAGCGCAAGCCGCAAACAACTCGGTATGGAGCGACGAACTCGACGCAAGGTATCTTCAGCTTGCGGCGTCGCTTAAGTACGGCGAAAACAAACTCAGCTGGAACAGCGTAATAGGCGCACAGATGTACGAAGTAAGAGTAAACGGCGAAACGCAGGCGAAAGTGACGGACAGTCACATTAAGCTTGTTTTGAATAAGTCCGGCATAAACACGGTATCGGTAAGGTATTTCGATAACCGAGGTTGGTCGAAGTTCGTAAGCGGACACGTAACTGCATACATGGTAATGTTAGACAGCCGCGTCGGCGACGTGAGCGTAATATATGCGGCAGTAGGCGACAAGCTCGAACTGCCCGATCCCGAGAAGCCGGGTTACGAATTTGCGGGCTGGTATAACGTATACGGCGGCGCAGCTCGAAACGGAGCAAAATACGAGGATATAGTATTCTCGGATAACTGCGACATAACTCTTTACGCAGATTGGACAGCCAAAAAGTATGAAGTAACGCTTTTTGACGCAAACGACAACGAGGTAGGCACAGCAAACATAACTTACGGAGAAGACTATCGTATCGAACCGATAGAATCTCAAAATGCAGGCGAAACATTTGCAGGTTGGTATACCGGTAAAAACGGCGCAGGCGTACAGCTTACCGATAACGAAGGTAATTCGGTTAATCCGTGGCTTTTGACCGACACTTACGAAGTGTATGCATATTTTGCCACTGACGTGCTTAGTTTTACGCTGAGAGAGGACGGAACGTACTCTGTAAAAAAAGGTGCGTATTTCAACAGGTTTGCAGTTGTAACCGTACCCGAAACTTACAATGGCGCAAAGGTAAGCGTAGTTTCGGCGTCAGCGTTTGCTTATGCCACCGGCATCAAAATTATAAATATACCGGACACTATTGAAATAATAGAAGTAGGTACAGCATTTACCGGTGCAAGTAAACTCGAAGAGATAAACATATACGAGACGGGCAATGCGGTTAGTCCGAGATACAGTTCGCACGAAGGCGTACTTTACAGCCAGGACGTGGTGGGCTTGGAACTCGCAGTATTCCCGAGAGGAAAGAGCGGCGAATACGTTGTACTCGACGGCACGAAATTGATTGGATCGAGAGCGTTTTATAATGCTTTCAATGTAACGAGCGTAACCATTCCCGGCTCGGTAGTAAGCATAATGCCCAGCGCATTTATGGGTTGCCGTAACATCGAGACTTTGACCATACTCGACTCGGACAATCCTAACGAGGAAAACGGACTTAAAATATCCGACCACGCATTTTATAACCTAACCAATCTTACTACGGTAAACTTGCCGGCAAGAATCAGCTCGTTCTCACCGGCGATATTCAGTAGCACCACAAGACTTTCGACCATAAACATTGCTAAGGGCGGTAGTATGTACGCATCCAAAAACGGTATGGTAACCAATGCAGCCGGCGATACTCTTATATATTGTCCGAGCGGCAGAACGGGATACGTTCGTATACCTGCCGGCATAGCGACTATAGCCGCAGGTTCGTTTATGCAGCATTATTCCATAACCGAAGTATACGTTTCGTATTCGGTAGCTACTATAGAGAATAACGCATTCGAGCTTTGCAACAGCCTTCAGACGCTTACGTTTGAAGGCAGTCCGAGCGCAGTAGGTATGACGATAGGCAAGCAGGCGTTTATTAGATGTTATGCGCTCAAAAACGTAATATTCGAAAAAGAATCGGCGGTAACCGAAATCGGCGAAGAGGCATTTTCGGGTTGCAACGCACTTGGAGACTTGACTTTGCCTACCACTCTTACCAAGATAGGAAGTTTGGCGTTTAAGAACTGCTTGTCTATTCGAAAGATTGTAATAGCAGAGGGTAATAAAAACATAGACGTGGCTATGGACGCATTCGAGGGTTGCGTAAGACTTTTGAAGATAACCATTCCGTCCACTATGGAAACGTTGCCTATAGAGGCGATAGCCGCTTGTCCGGGCGTACGTAGTATCGATATTGCGGCGAATAATCCCTACTTCAGCTCCGACGGACTTATAATATACAATGCAAACAAAACCGAGCTTTTCTTCTATTCCAAGACGATTACTCCCGAAAACGGCGAATATACGCCTATCGATTCGGTAGTAAAAATCCGAGGCGGAGCATTTAGAAACAACGATAAGATAAAAGTTCTAAATATAGGCAAAAACATCGAAGAAATAGGCGATTACGCATTTGCGGGTATGAGTATGCTTACCACCGTAAACTTCGAAGATTCTACTTCCGCTCTTACTTTCGGAAAAGGCGTATTGCAGGGCACCGGTTCGCTTGGCAATATCGTTTTGCCGTCCAGAATAAGGGAAATAAGCGAAGAGATGTTCCGTAATTCGGCGATTACCGGCGTAACGATAGGCTCGAACGTTACCGTTATGGGTAAAAACGCATTTGCGGGCTGTACCGGACTCGTAGAGATAATATTTGCGGAAGGTTGCAATATCGAAATCATTCCCGAGTCGGCGTTCGAAAACGTGGCGGCAGGTACGATAACCATACCCAAGTCGGTTAAGGTTATCGAGAGCAGAGCGTTTGCAAAGGTTTCCGCAAGCGAAATAATTTTTGAAGAAGGCAGCGTCCTTACTACCATAGGAGACGGCGCATTTACCGGCAGCGCCCTCGTATCTATATCGATTCCTTCCTCCGTAACTACTTTGGGTAAAGGCGTATTTGAGGGCGCAAAGAAGCTTACTTCGGTAAGTTTAGACGGCACGGCGCTTGTAAACATCCCCGAGAGGACTTTTACGGATTGTAAAAAGCTTAAGTCATTTAACGTGCCTAATACGATAAACGCTATAGGACGCAGAGCGTTTTACTGCTGTTACGATCTTGCGAGCGTAACGTACGAAGCAGGCGGCGAAGGCGCACTTACTATCGGCGATCAGGCTTTCCACCTTTGCTCTAAGCTTACTACGTTGGCACTTCCGAGTCGTACCGAATCGATAGGTGAGAGAGCATATTACGCAACAGCGGCGACTGAGGCTACGTTTACCGACAGCGAGATGGGCGGAACGGACGCTACGTCCGGGCTTAAGCATATCGGAAGTAATGCATTCGAACAAAGTTCGCTTAAGACAATAGAACTTCCCGAAGGGTTGCTTACTATAGGCATCTATGCGTTTTCGCAGTGTAAATCGCTTACTTCGGCTGTAATACCGAGCACCGTAACTAACCTTGAGAAAAGCGATAACGGCGTACAGATACTCGGCGTAGGCAGATTTGCATTCAGCAGTTGCACCGCTCTTATCGACATAACGTTTAGACCGATGAGCGGCGAAAAGCCCGAAGGCTATCTCGGCGTTACGATCTACGATACTTTCAGTAAATGCGAAAAACTTACAAGCATAGTTTTGCCGGCAAATATGATTACCGCTCTCGATAACAAAAATAACGTTATTCCCGCAATAAGCGCAGACGCCATGGACGGTTGTCCGCTCAGTCAAATCACGGTAAACGAAGGCGGCAATTACGTAGCCGAAAACAATATCCTTTACCTTACCGAGAACGGAGTAAAAAAAGAGATAATCGTTGCGGCTAAGTCGGTAAGCGGCGAGGTAGTTATCCCGTATACCGTAAGCGATATATGGAGAGGGGCCTTTGCGAGTTGCGAACTTATTACTTCGATTAAGTTCGAAGCTACGCCCGAAGGACAGGCGGCAGTTCCTCTTAAGATTTCTGCTTATCCCGATACTTTCCCTCTCGGCACATTCAAAGCTACCAAGTTTACTTCGATAGAACTTCCTTCTCGCACTGTCGGTATAGGACCATACGCATTTGCATATTCCGGTCTTACTTCTATAAAAATCCCGGGGGCAGTCGTCGATGACGGGGATGAGTTTGGCATAAGTCGCTATGCGTTCGAATATTGCGCCGATCTTGCTGTCGTGGAATTCGAAGAGGGAGCAGAGAACAGAGTGCTTACCGTAGACGATTATGCGTTTAGGCTAACGGCGATAACAAGCCTTACTTTGCCGAGCGGCACGGTAAGCATAGGCAATAGCGCATTCTATGATTGCAAAAAACTGGTAACCGTAAATATTCCCAATTCTATCAAAGAGATCGCAGAATATGCCTTCAAAGGATGTACTTTGCTTAACAGCGTAAACTTTGCGGAGGGTACGCATCTTAAAATGCTCGACTCTTCGATATTCGCCGGATGTACTTCTCTTATCGAATTCAAATTGCCCAAGTCGGACACTGCAAGTAGTTTGTTCGGTTCGAGTTCGGCGGTAAAGAAGTTCACTCTCTCTAAAGACGCTTTGCTTAGTGACGGAGTGTTAGTCGGTCTGACGAGCTGCGAAGAATTCGTTGTCGAAGAGGGTAACACTTCATTCGTTGCCGAAGGCGGAGTGTTGTATAACAAAAATAAATCCACTCTTATAAGATATCCCCAGTCTAAAGCGGACACATCGTTTGCAGTGCCGGAGGGCGTAACGCAGATAGGCGATTCGAGCAAGCAGTCGGCATTCTACGGCGCATCAAACCTTACTTCCGTTTCCATTCCTGCAAGCGTAAGAACTATAGGGGCTGCAGCATTTTACAACTGTAATGCGCTTACTAATATAGACTTCCTTGTTGCAAAGGACGGCAGCAATTTTGACCTTTCGATAGGAGAAGACGCATTCGGATACAGTGGACTTACTTCCATTGTTATACCCGCCCGTGTAGCAGCCATTGGAGGCTTGTCGAGAGGAACGTTCAGAAACAATACTTCGCTTACGAGTGTAACCTTCGAGAAGGGAAGCAAAATTGCCGTTATTCCTGCGGAGTTGTTTAACTATTGCACTGCGCTTAAGTCTATACATCTCCCTGCTACCGTGACTGAAATCGGACTTAATGCGTTTATTTATTGCGAGTCGCTTGTAGCGGTAACTATAGAGGAAGGCGGAGTAATTCTTAAGATAGGCAACACGGCATTTAAAGGCACCAAGCTTTCGGTTACCAATATAAACGCTTTGATTAAAAACGTAACCGAAATTTCCGAGTACGCATATCAGGGAACGACTTCGACCGTGGACGAAGACGGAACTTTGGTTATTCCCGAAGGCGTAACCACAATAGGCAGAGAGGCGTTTAGAAACGCAAACGGTATCAAAAAGATTCAGTTCCCCTCGTCGCTAGTTTCGATAGAAACGTATGCCTTTGATGGGTGTAGCAACCTTACTGAAGTTGTTATCCCGGACGGCGTAACTATTATCGAAAGCGCTGCATTCAACAATTGTGCGTCGCTTAAGAAGGTAGTAGTGCCCTCGTCCGTAGTCGATTTGGGCTATCATACGTTTGCAGGTTGCGCTGCGCTCGAAGAAGCGGACGTTGCGTGCGATATCGGTTACGGAATGTTTATGGATTGCGTCAAGCTCACAAATCTTACGCTCGGCAATACGGTTACCACTATCGGCGAATATGCATTTTTGGGATGTAACAGCCTCGAAAGAGTGGTATTGCCGTCCTCGCTTACTAACGTCGGTGAAGTTCCGGCAATCGGTAGGGAAGCATTTAGAGACTGCAAAAAACTTGAGTCGGTGGCTTTTGCCGAAAACTACAACCAGATTACCATAGGCGAATCGGCATTTAGTGGCTGCATAAACTTAAGCAAAGTTGTTTTCCCGTCCAACTTAGTAAATATGGACGCCGTAAACAAAGTTAATTGCGCTATAGGTGCTTATTCATTTGCCGGATGTACCTCTCTTACCGAGCTGATCGGCTTGGAAATACTGGAAGGTATCGGCGATTACGCATTCCGTAACACCGGACTTACTTCGATATATATCCCGGCTACGCTCAGCGTATTCGGAACGGCGCCTTTCCTCGGTTGCAAGCTCCAGAGCGTCGAACTGATGGACGGCAACAACACCCTTATGCAGCAAGACGGCGCTATATACGACGTAGCTATGACCACGCTTATGTTGTTCCCCTTAGGCTATGACGGCGACGTGACGATACCCGAAAGCGTTATTGCGCTTAACGACGGCGTGTTCGCAGGTTCGATGATACGAAGCGTTACGCTTCCCTCCGGAATCAGCGACGTGTCCGCAAATGCGTTTGACGGCTGCGTAAATCTTAAAAAGGTCAATTGCGAAGGCGGTCTTGCTTCGATAGGCAAATTTGCCTTTAGAGGATGTACTTCGCTCGAGAGCATAGAGTTTTCGACAGCGCTCGATACGATAAGCAGCAGCGCATTCCAAGGTTCCGGTCTTAAGAGCGTAACAATCGGAGTAAACGTTACGCTTATCGCAGACAGAGCGTTTAAAGATTGCGTAAATCTCGAGAGCGTGAACTTTGATAAACGAGGAGTTAAAACACTCAGGATGGCCGAATATGCTTTCGAAGGCTGTGTTTCGCTTACTAACGTTGAGTTTCCCTGGAGACTCCGAGACGTCGTAGAAGTGAGACAATACAGGATACCCAGACCGCCATTTATTCTAATAAAGGCAGAGTGGTGCGATCCGTGTATAGGCATCGGAGCCTTTAGGGGATGTACCAAGCTCGAGACTGTGACTATCGAGGACGAGTACGGCGACGGACTCAGTAAAAGTTTTACGTACGCCGATAAAGCCTTTATGGGATGTACTTCGCTTAAGAGCATCGAGATAAGTAAGTACGTTAAATATTCCTCAATGCCGTTTGTCGCAATACTTAACGGCATTGGAGAAAGCTTGTTTGAAGGATGCGTTGCGCTTAAAGAGGTGATTTTCCCCGACGGACTCGAAAATACATTTTATATAGGCAAGAATGCATTTAAGGGATGCGCCGCTTTACAGTCGATCGACCTGCCTGCTACTTGCGCGAAGTTAGAGGAATCGGCGTTTGACGGCTGTATAGCAATTAAGACGCTTAACGTGCCTGTAGCCGTTACCAATATCGGCAAGAATGCGTTTAACGGCTGGACGGCTGCTCAGACCATAATAATGAAAGGCAAAGCGGCTGCCCCAACCGGATACGCAAGCACTTGGAACGCCGGCTGTAACGCCAATATCGTCTGGGAAACAGCTCAATAATATAGCTTTTAACTTTTCATAAGTATCCACCCTTGTATTCGATGCGCCGGATTTCGACGGCGTAATCGACAAAAAGCCCTGTCGTTTCTGCGACAGGGCTTTTTGCATAATACCTTAAGTAAAGTGTAGTGCATAATACCTTAAGTAAAGTGTAGTGTATAATACCTTAAGTAAAGTGTAGTGTATAATGCCTTAAGTAAAGTGCAGTGCATAATACCTTAAGTAAAGTGAAGTGCATAATACCTTAAGTAAAAGGAGAG
>ERZ779874.865-NODE-865-length-32841-cov-4.823858_pt1 | contig 32841 bp, 18 predicted proteins | sample MGYA00511031_ERZ779874 | MGnify/ENA primary metagenome ERZ779874 (study PRJEB29588, sample SAMEA2156850) | human gut metagenome | biome: human gut; feature: human-associated habitat; material: faeces | place: Denmark | collected 2008/2010 ...
TATACTTTTGGCGTCATAATGATTGGTATTTTTGAAATATGTATACCAAAATGGTATTTATTCTCTTTGTTGGCCAACTAAATTTTAATTAATGGATGTTGTCTTAAAAGGCTCGTTGCCATTATGGCGATAGAAAGACAAATTTTAAGGAAGCATCTGATGTTGGCAGGTTTGGAAAGAAGGTTAGGTATAGATGTAAAAGAGTGTCTTTTTAATATAAATGATTAAAAATTATTGTGATGAGAAGGTGTTTATTAACTGTTGCGACGGCATTGACAGGATTGTTAGGTTGTACAATGTATGCGCAGACGAGTTTGCCAGAGGAGATGGCTTTTAAAGTGAAAAACGAGGCGTTCAATAATTCTAGCGTAGAAGAGTTGGCGCAATTCATGACAGACAATTTGGGCCCACGTTTAGCGGCATCGAAAATGAAGTTACGAGCCGAGAAGATGGTTATTGGTAAATTGAATGAGATGGGCTTGTCTAACCCAAGAGCAGAATTCGCTTATGATTTTCCAAAAGGAGGTTGGGATAACGAAAAGGTTTATGTCGCAATGACGGCACCCTATTATTGTGCTTTCGCCGCGAATCCAAAAGCATGGTCGGGTAGCACGAGTGGTTTGGTTGAGGGCGAGTGTGTCGCTCTTGATGTAAAGACAGAGGCGGATTTGGAAAAATATAAGGGTAAGCTGGCTGGTAAGATCGTCTTGATGCCGGTTCAGCAAACTTATGAAATCTCTTTTGATCCATTGGCGAGTCGTTATACCGAAGAGGAGTTGGAGGAGTTGGCGAAAGACCCACGGCCTTTGGCACCACGTCGTTCCAGATCGACTGAGTGGCAGGCTATGCGAAAATTGCAACAGGCAATCAGCGAGATGCTTCGTCAGGAGAATGTCTTAGCGGTTGTTTCTGGAAGTGGAACCTTCAATGTTCCGAGCTCACGGGGTGTACAATATAAAGTAGGTGATCCGGAGCCTGTTCCTGAAATTGTTTTACCGATTGAGGATCATGGTCGTATGGTACGTATGTTGACAAAAGGTGAGTCTGTCAAGATGGCGCTTGAGATCAAGAACGTCTTTACCGATAACCAGAAAATTAACAATGTGATCGCTGAGATTCCAGGAACAGATCCGAAATTGAAGGATGAGGTAGTTTTGATTGGAGCGCATTTGGACTCATGGCATGGCAGTACGGGTGCCGCGGATAATGCTTCTGGTTGTATTGTCATGATGGAGGCGATGCGTATAATTAAAGAGCTGGGTATCTCACCGCGGCGGACGATCCGAATTGCTTTGTGGGGCGGAGAGGAACAAGGACTTTATGGTTCTCGTGGTTATGCGAGTCGTTATTTGTATGATGCGGATAAGAAAAAGAAATTATCTGGTTTTGAGGACTTCGCCTTGTATTTGAATATGGATAATGGCTCTGGACGTTTCCGGGGTATCTATTTGGAAGAGAATGATGCAGCGGTTCCTTTCTTTAAAGTTTGGGGACAAGCCTTGGAGTCGTTGGGCTTTACAACCTTGACGTTGCGTAAGACAAGTGGAACGGATCATCTTTCGTTCATTCGTTATGGTTTACCCGCTTTCCAATTTATCCAGGATGAGTTGGAGTATGACCGTACTTACCACACAAATATGGATACATACGAGCGTTTGTCCTTGAGTGATTTAAAGGTTGATGCTGCTATGGTGGCTTGGTTGGCTTTGAATGCGGCCATGGATGATGAGACGGTACCAGTGAAGCCTGGTTATCCAGAGAACGCGCCTAATACGGGACGTTGATTGTATTATAAGATTGATATTTATGAAGTTGAGTCGGAGATTATATAGAATAAGGGGAACAAATTTAGAAAATTTTAAAATTTATGAGGAAAAAGGTTTTTACTACTATTTTGGTCTGGTTTATGGCGATAGGCGCGATATTTGCGCAGGATATCACCGTAAAGGGAGCGATTGAAGATGAAACTGGTGAACCGATCATTGGAGCTACAGTTTTAGTTGTGGGTACGAGTCAAGGTACCATTACTGACTTTGATGGGCGCTTTGAGCTGCAAGGTGTTAGCCAGGGTGCGGAGTTAAAGATCTCTTATGTTGGTATGACTTCACAAGTTGTTAAGGCTGCTCCGAATTTGGAAATCGTTTTAGAGTCTGATGCGCAAGAGTTGAACGAGGTTGTCGTGACGGCATTGGGTATCCAGCGTCAGGCGAAAGCGATCGGTTACGCGACCGCCAAGGTGGATGACGAGGCGCTGAACATGGCGAAGGGCTCGGACGCAACTCTGGCGTTGAGTGGTAAGGTCTCTGGCTTGCAGATCAGCCAGACTTCGGCCGCGCTCGACCAGGAGACCCGTATTACCTTGCGTGGTGCCCGTTCGTTCAAGGGCGATAACTCCGCCTTGTTGGTGTTGGATGGCGTGCAGACCCCAATTAGTTTCTTGCAATCCCTTAACCCGAATGATATCGATAACATCTCGGTGTTGAAGGGCGCTTCCGCTGCCGCCTTGTATGGTTCTGAGGCCGCGAATGGTGTCTTGCTCGTGACGACCAAGTCGGGTCAGAAAGGAAAACCGAGCATTACCTATTCTGTGACAACGACGTTGAATACGGTTGCCTATTTGCCTAAATTCCAGAGCCGTTTTGGCGCTGGTCATACGGATGACATTTATGGCGTACCCGATTTCAATTACTATACCGCAGATGAGAACCAACAATATGGTCCGGAGTTTGATGGCGGTATGATCGAGATTGGTAGCCCCTTGTATGATGGAACAGAGACAGGATATTATCTGATGGCGCCTTATGCTTTCGTGAAGGATGGCCGCCAGAGTTTTTATGAGAATGGTCTCGGCATCCAGCATGATATCTCCTATTCGTCGAGGGATGATAATGGAGGTATGTATGTCTCTTATCAACGATTGGATCAAAGTGGTATTATCAGTGGTGATGAGACGGATCGCCAGACACTTCGTTTCAATGCTGACCGAAAGTATAAGAAGTTGAAGGTAGGTGCGAAGGTCGCTTATACGCATACGAATTATGATATGAATACAAGCTCCTCGTCAGGTATTTACAACTTGATCAACGTTCCGGGCAATATAAATATCGCGGATTACAAGAACTGGCGTGAGGAGAATGGCTCGGGAGCGAATCCGAACGAGTGGATCAACGATTATTACGATAACCCCTATTTCACGATCGATACGAATCGTCGTAAGACACGTCAGGATCGTTTGGTCGGATCGGTTGATTTGGACTTTGAGGCGACCAGCTGGTTGCGGTTTACCGCTCGGGCCGGTATGAACTTGGGTATCAATAATACGAACCTTACGACTGAGGCGTTCCACTATTCGACATGGGCGGCGAACCACATTTATCAGGCCAGCTCGGATCAGTATTCTGATTTCAGTACCAGCTCGAACCTGACTTCGCGGTTTAACATGGATTTTATGGGATTCTTCCAACACAAATTAGGTGAGGATTTTGAGTTGAAAGTGATGTTGGGTTATTCCTTGCAGGATAATTATACGGAATATAAGCAAGTTGGAGCGGGTACTTTAGCTCTTGATGACTTCTATAACTTGAAGAATAAGGTCGGTGAGTTGGATGGCGCGAATCGCTGGACTCGTTACCGGAAAACAGGCCTTTACGGAAGTGTGGACTTGAGCTATAAGGATTGGGCTTTCTTGCAGATCACGGGACGTAATGACTGGACCTCCCTGTTGGATCCTTCACATTGGTCGTTTTTCTATCCGAGCGCGAATGCCTCTGTTGTCTTGACAGATGCGATCCCGGAGATGAAGAGTGAGACCTTTAACCACTTGAAGGTTCGTGCGTCGGCTGCCCGGGTCGGTACGGTGAACGTGTCGCCTTACAGCTTGGATAATACGGCGAGTGTCAATGGTTATTTCCCATATGGGACATTGACTGCCTATAAGTTGAATTCTACATTGAGAACTCGAGATCTGGAGCCGGAGTTTACGACTGAGTTCGAGGTTGGCGCCGAGATGGGTTTCTTCAATAACAGGATTACTTTAGAGGCGGCGGCTTATCATCAGAAAACAACGAACCAGACCGTGCCGATCAGCGTGCCGACCTCGACAGGTTTTAGCTCTCGTTACATCAATGCCGGTACAATGGTTGGTAAAGGTATCGAGTTGGATTTGCGGATTACGCCTTTATTGCGGATTGGACATTTCCAATGGACGTTGGGCGCTAACGCGACTTTCCTGAGCACTAAGGTGACGGAATTGGCCGGCGACGCGACGGAGTTGATGTTGGATGATAGTGGTGATGATATGCCGGTATATGCCGTATTGAACGAGAATTTCCCGGTAATCAAGGCTACGGACTGGAAGCGTGATGACCAAGGACGTGTCATCGTCGATGCTTCCAATGGTATGCCAATAGCTGGCGACCTGATTTCCCGTGGAACGACCCAGCCGACCATGCGTATCGGTTTGACGACAAACTTGAGTTGGAAGGAGTTTAGCTTGGGCGCGACATTTGATTATCGTGGTGGACATTACACCCGTTTTGTGGCGGAGAATAGCATGTTGTTCTCAGGAGCCTCTTATCTGTCCGCGTCGGCTGGCCGTCAACGTTTCGTCTTCCCGAACTCCGTGATCGAGGTTGTCGACGAGAATGGCAATACGAGTTATGTGGAGAATACGAACATTACGGTCTATGATGGTGGCGATAACTTCTGGAATGGCACTTACAAGCAAGGTGTAGCGAACCAGGTTGTCAGCGCGGCTTCTTGGCGTTTGCGTGAGCTCTCCTTGAATTATGAGTTACCGGCAAGCATCTTGAGGAAGATCGGTTTCGTACAAAGAGCCTCGATTAGTCTGGTGGGTCGTAACTTGTTCATGTGGACACCAAAAACAAACATTTGGGGCGATCCGGACTTCACGAGCGCAGGTGGTTCCAGCAATATTACGGGAACGACCTATAATTCGAATATCTCCGGCTATGCGGGCCTCGGTTCCGCCTCAACTCGGAGTTATGGTTTAAATATCCTGGTTTCATTCTAAAACATATAATATATAGGAAATATGAAAAGTTATCTATTATATACGGTTATTTTAGGAGGAGCTGCCTTGGCGTTTACGGGTTGCTCGGATTGGTTGGACGTGAACCAAAACCCAAACGACGCTTTGGAGAGTACGGTGTCTAGTGATTTGTTGTTGACATCCGTGCAAAACGATATCGATTATGAGCGGATCGGTTATTCCAATATCCATTATCTGGCGCAACATTTGACGAAATCCGGTGATTTCTCGGGCACCTATCCTTTCTTGACAGGTGGCGTAACACCTTCTAATTTCGATGACTATTGGAGCCGGCGTTATGCCCGGATCGCGAATTTGAAGAGTATCGAGAGCAAGGCGATCGAAAGTGGCGATACGGGTTACGAGGGTATCGCGAAGACCTTGTTGGCGATCGAGTTCCGTGAGCTGGTGGATATGTTCGGGGATGTCCCCTTTACGGAGGCCGGTTTGGGTTCTGAATATTTGGCGCCGAAATATGACGATGCCAAGACAATTTATGACGCGTTGATCGAGATGGCTGATCAGGCGGTTGACCTGTTCGATCAGACGTTGTCTAACGAGAATTATAGTTTGGGACAGTTGACAAGTGCGGATATCTATTTCAAGGGCGATTTCGAGGGATGGCGACGTTATGCCGCATCCGTTGAGTTGAGCTTGTTGATGCGGATCTCGAACGTGACGGATGTTTCGGCCCAAGTGAAGGCGTTGCAGGATAAGGTTCTTGATATTAGTGAGAATGTCATTGGTAATCCCGGTTATTATAAGGGACAGGGAACGGTTGGTTCTACTAACTATACGAAGATGAACCCGCTTTATTCTGTATTTGGTTATACTTATCTGGATAAGGAGGCTTCTGGTCACCGCTCGTCGGTCCCGACAGAAGAGGTGGTCAGCTATTTGCGTAACACCAAAAATCCGTTGCTTCGCGTTTACGCTGACGCTCGCCGTTATTTGGAGAACGACGCGAACGGCCGGGCGAATTATGACCTGTTTGGTTTAGGCGATGAGTATTACATTGGTGTCCCGTTCGGTCAGATGTCACCGGCTCAAGGTGATTATGTCTCGAAAGTTGGTTTGGGTGTTCTTTCGAAGACTTGTAGCCTCGAGACCGGCCCGTCAAGTGATATTATTGTGATGCAGGGTTCGCTGGTCGGTTTCTATTTGGCTGAAGCCGCATTGAGAGGATTGATCGATGGTGGTGATGCCGCCGCGAAATCTTACTATGAGCAGGCGGTGACCTCCTTGTTCAATACGTATGAGGTCGCCTTGCAAAGCGACGCGAGCACTTGGAATACCCTGGCTCGTCCGGCTGGTGCTCGTCCTGCGATAACGAGCAGCGCGGCTGAGGCGGCGGCTGAATATCTTTCTCAGGATGACGCTCGGGTGAATTGGGATTTGATGACCTCTACTGAGGAGAAGATGAACGCGATCCAGACCCAGAAATGGATCAGCCTCTACATGGTAGATCCTCTGGAGGCCTGGAGTGAGGTACGTCGTACGGACTTGCCGGTTTTGCATGCTTCCAACAGCGCCCAGTACAGTAATAAGATCATGGCTCGTTTCTATTATCCAAATACGGAGAAAAACTTGAATCCGGATAACTATAGGGATGATATTGACGTGTTCGAGACTTTGATCTTCTGGGATAAGGAGAATCCCGAATTGGAGAAATCGAAGACATTCCTATAATCTTTATTAAGTTTTAATGTTATGAAAAATAGAATATTTTCTTTATTATTGTTTGTCTCTTTGCTGTTTTTTGCGACTTCTTGCTTAGAAGACGAGTATTTATATGATTTTGAGAACCAGAAGCCGGTGATTGAATTGCCTTACGTGAACCATTCGATGACTCTCTCGTATATGGCGGGAACGGAATCGGTAAGTACGCCGTTGTATGTGAACTACAGTATCGCGGATTGGCGGGATATCAACGAGGAGATTCCGGTCGTGGTCGATATCGATGAGTCGTTGTTGCCCGAGGGTAGCCTGTTGCTTCCGCAGTCAAGCTACAATTTGACTTTCCCCCTGACAATGACGATCAAGAAGGCGTCGGATGTCGATTCGTCCGATCGGGGTGAGGAGAGCGGCAAGCTGAACAACCAAAGCGCGATGGAGATGCTGACGATCAATCTGAAAGACGCGAACTTGGTGGTTGGCGAGACTTACGCTTTGCCTGTTCGGATCGTAAGCGCGCCTTCTCAATATACGGTCAGTGGAAATTTTAACACGATGGTATTTCAGGTGACGATCAAATGACGATCTAGTCGTCCTTATTGAGGATTATTCAGGCGACGTCCGGTCTCTTTTCTATTAACCAGCGGGTTAGGGAGAGGGATCGGGCGGTTGCCTCTTTGTTTTATTATAAACTAATTGTAAAAGTAAAATGAATAAGTTTAAACTTACATGTCTTGTTGGTCTTGCGCTGTCAGTTATGACAGTGAAGGGCCAAAATTACACTACGCCATTCAATCATTGTCTGTTGGATGAGAAAGTGTATGATCAGTTGGTCGGTGAGTCGTCGGGCGAGCAGGCCTATTATCATATCTTGGATGTAGCGCCTTATGAGCGCGACCGTCAGGCCTCCGATTATTCGGGCCTCTTCATGGAATCCAAGTATGTGGTTAATTTGTTGAAAAGTTATGGTATTGATAACGCGACGGTCGAGCAGTTAGGCAAGACGAAGACATGGGATGGTATCAGTGCCTCCATGTGGGAAGTATCGCCTAAAACGGCGAAGATCGCGGATTATCGTGACTTGGCCGCTATCTTGGGTCAAGGTAGCAAGAATACCGATGTGACGGCGCCTTTGGTTTGGGTGGGCCAAGGAGACAGTTTGACGATCTCCGCTCTCGACCTGAAAGGGAAGATTGCCGTGACGGAAGCGACGGCTTCTCGGGTACACGATCGCTTGGTTGGGGCTGGCGCGTTGGGCGTGGTCAGTTTCTATTCGCCTCGACCCTTGATCGATCCGCTTCAGATTCCCAATAGCGGTATCCGAGGTAATAATCCAACCTTTTGCATTAACTTGACACCTCGTGATGGTTATGCCTTGAGAGATCGTTTGTTGAAGGGAGAAACGATAACTGTCCACGTGAAGATTGAGGCAACGACGGAGGAGACGGAGATCGAGGTTCCTACATGTGTGATTCCGGGATCGGATCCCGAGGCGGGAGAGGTCATCTTCTCGGCTCACCTTTTTGAGGGATATGTGAAGTTGGGCGCGAATGATAACATTTCCGGATCTATGGCTTTGGTCGAGACTGCCAGAACCTTGAATCAGTTGATTCGTGACGGACGGATTCCCCAACCGAAACGTTCGATCCGCTTCATTTGGGTTCCAGAGTTCCAGGGCACCATTCCTTGGGCGATCAAACATAAGGATTTGCTGAACAATATGCTGTGCAATATCAATCTGGATATGGTTGGCCTTTGGCTGAGCAAGCATGGCTCTTATCTGTGCATGCACCGGACGACAATGGGTAATCCTCATTATTTGAATGATGTCGCTGAATCGTTCTTCCATTATATGGGCGCGACGAACAAGGCCTTTGTGGCGACAGGTGTTGGCCGACCTGAGGCGTTGAAACCGGTGTTCAGTACGACGGGCTCTCATGATCCATTTTACTATTCGATCAATGCGCATTATGGCGCGTCCGACCATCAGGTGTTTAACGATTGGGGCGTACAGGTTCCGGGAATCATATTGATCACTTGGCCGGATAACTTCTACCATACCTCGGGCGATCGTCCTTCGATTTGTGATCCGACCCAGTTGCGTCGGGCTGTTGTCCTGGCATCGGCTACGGCCTATACGATCGCTTCCGCCGACTTGGATGGGGCGCTGTCGATCGCTGGAGAGGTGGCCTCGAATGCCCAGAAGCGGATTGGTCTGAAATTGGCTGAGGATTTGTCAGGATGGAACAAGCTTTCGGCCGATCAATTGGCCGCCGCATACAAGAAGGCGGTGTTTGATCAGGAGGCGGTGGTCTTGAATGAGATTGCGACGGTGAAGAGCGTTCAGGAGCTGGCGCCGGGAGAGAAAGTCTTGGCGGATTATCTGGAGACCTTGGTTTCCTCATTGAAGTCGACCTTGGCTTTGAATAAGGCGAATTTGGCGATGGCGTTGAAAGCCCGCACGAAGGCGTTGGATGTCATGGTGAGCGACAAGATAGCGTTAACAGCGGAGGAGAAGGCCGCTTCGAAGGTATTCCCGAAATCAACATCGTTGGTAAAGGAGCGGGGTTATGGTGTCTTGAATTCTATTCCTCAGGAGTTGTCGAAGAAATATGGTCTCTTGAAGGGAACCCGTTTATCTTTGGCTCATGGTGATGATATCGCGAAGTTGACCGTTTCTGGCGACTTAAGTGTTTTAGACATCAAGAAGATGCAGGACGCGCAATTCCCGGATGCGGATAGCCTGTCTGATATTATGCGTTTTATGGATTTATTGAAAGAGGCCGGTTTGGTCGCTTTCTGATGACCGGAAAGATAAGATAAGGAAAAAAGAGAGCGTGTCGTTGGGCTGCTTCGCCCGTTTAGACATGCTCTCTTTTCTTTTGTATTGAATAAAGAATTTGAGTTCGGAGGTAATTCCAGTCCTGTTCGAGGAAAACTCCAGTCCGTTCCGAAGAAAACTCCAGTCCTGTTCGAAGAAAACTCTGGTCCGTTTCGAGGAAAACTCCTTTCTGTCCCGGATAAAATTGAGGCGTGATTTATACGTACGTATGTATCGCCCGGCACGTACGTACGTGTTGCCTGATATGAACGTTCGTGTCGGCCAACACATACGCATGCGTAAGCCGACACGTACTATTGTGTAAAATGAGTGGCGTTTACCCTCTTTTTAGGGCATACGCTCAGGCCTGTTATCAATCCAATTCGGGGATCTGCTGCTCAGCGGTTTCCATCAGTTTGAGGACATCCGCCTTGCTGCCCTTGAAAGGACCGCTGCCTTCGATCTTCATGGTCGACATAGCCGCCGCGAACCGGCCGGCCTCGTCGATGCTCGCGCCTTTAGCCCGTTGATAAAGATAGCCCGTCATGTAAGTATCGCCGGCTCCGGTCGCGTCGACGGTCTCTTTCGGGATATAGGCCGGGATTTGGTGGAAGGTCTTTCCATCATAGATGACAGATCCCATACTACCGAAGGTGAGAAGCACCTCCTTGACGCCCCAGGCATGCAAAGTTTCGCCCGCCTTACGGATGCTGCTGTAGCCGGTCAATACCTCCATCTCATGCTCGTTGGCCTTCAGGAAATGGATATGTTTCAGGAATTCTCTTTTCTCGGGCCAATCGACGGCGAAGACATCCTCGCCCCGAACCTCACGCAGATAGCCTTGTGAGTCGACCGATACCAAACCCTTGTTGGCCAGGTAACGAACCACTTCCAGTGAGAAATCGTCCGCAAGCAAGCTGCCGAGGTGGTAGATCTTGGCCTCGATTCCCTGGAGATAATCGATCGTGAAAGGATCGGCTTTCGCCAGGACCCGTTGCGTCCGGTTATCCTGGTTCTCGCCATAAATATTCTCGAAGTAGACAGTGTGCGCGCTGGGCATCACCTCGACTTTTACGTTGTCCTCACGTAACGCGTCGACCGCTGCCATCTCTGTTTCCGCCAGGGCGGTGACAAGCGCGTAATCGATGTCGTCGAAATTCTTGATGGCATGCGAGAAATAGAAGGAGGTTCCTCCGGGCATGAAAACCGTCTTTTTCGGCGTCACGATCTTGTCTTTCGTGATGTGGCCTACGCAACAAAGCTCATGTATATTCATCTAATATCGTCTTTTATAAATCAGTAAAGCCGCGAATTTAGGAAAATCGCGGCTTTATCGAGGATTTGATATTGGAATTTGACCAATAATCGCGTAAAAAGAGCCTTATTTTTATTTTATTGGAACAATTGCGGGGCAAAAAGGCTCAGGTAAACACGCCAGTTACGCCAGATATGTCCGCCCTCGCTCTCATAATACTCATATTTATAACCGTGACTGTCCAAGAGTTTACGGTAATCCACGTTGTTCTGGTAGAGGAAGTCGGTCTTGCCGATCGCGATCCAATACAGTTTCGGCGCCTTGCTGAACTGTACGGCCAACTTACCTTCCATATCTTGATAAACCGGCGACTTTTGCTCCTCTGTTACGCCAATAGCGGATGAGAAGAGGCCTACGTAATCAAATTTATCGGGATAGAGTTTAGAGATGTGCAAGGAGTGGAAGCCACCCATTGACAAGCCCGCGATTGCCCGGCCCGATTTCTTCTTGATCACCCGGTAGTTGCTCTCCACGAACTTGATGACATCCGGGAAGCTCTCCTCGAAAGTACCATCCATCATGTGCGGCAGGCGCATAACAGGCTTTTGCAAGCCCTCTTGTGATTCGCCCGGAGCGGCTTCCTGATCGACGTTACCATTGGTCATGACGACAATCATCGGTTTCGCCTTGCCTTGAGCGATAAGGTTATCCAGGATCTGTGCTGTACGGCCGAGAGCGATCCAGGCCTCCTCGTCGCCGCCCATACCGTGAAGCAGGTAGAGTACCGGATACTTCTTGCCGCTATTCTCATAGCCGGCCGGCGTGTAGATGGTTACACGGCGCTGCTTGCCCAGAGTCGGGCTGTCGTACCAGCGGCGGGCAACTGTTCCGTGAGGAACGTTGTTGACGCTGTAAAGATCGCCTTGTCCGCCCTTGATGATGAAGATGTTCGTGACGCTGGTCACGTCGCGGTTCAGGTAGACGTTGTTCGGGTCAGTCACTTTGATTCCATCGACGATGAAGGAGTAGCTGTACAGCTCGGAAGCGAGTGGTTGCGGTGTGGTATATTCCCAAACGCCCTTCTCTTTCTCGACCAGGTCGGCCGTGCCCGGAGCGTCAACCTCTCCAAAAGAGGTCTTGACCTTTTGGGTGGGCAGGAAATCACCGGTGACCTTGACCGTAATGGCTTTTGGGGCCAGATAACGGAAGGTGACGGTATTGTCCGGATGGATCTCGGGCGAAATCAGGTTGCTGTTCCCGAAAAGCGCCTCTTGCGCGAACGCGATGGCACTCACGCAGAGTAAAGTGATTAGAAAATAGAACTTTTTCATATTGTTTGTCTTTTAATTGTCGTGATGAATTATTGGAACAGTTGTGGGGCGAACATTGACAAGTAGATACGCCAGTTTTTCCAGATGTGGCCCTCGCCGTTCTCGAAATAGGTGTATTTCAAATTGTTCTCATCGAGACGTTGGCGGAACTCCGTACAGCTCTTGTACAGGAAATCATCCTTTCCGATCGCGATCCAATAGAGCTTTGGCTTCTTCGCGAATTGTACTTTCAGTTTCTCGATGGCTTCTGAATAATCGTTACCTTGGCGGAACAGGGTAGAGGAGAAGACTCCGATATAGTCGAACATGTCAGGGAAATCCATTGAGATATTGATCGTATGGCCACCACCCATGGAAAGTCCGCTGATTGCCCGGCCACTTTTCTGCTTGATCGTGCGGTAGTTCTTATCGATGAAGTTGACAACGTCGGGGAATGCGGCCTCGAACTTGCCCGGAATATTACCCGGCTGGTTCATCGAGGGTTGTTGGTCGTATGAGGATTCGCCCGGAGCGGCCTCTTGTCCGGCATTACCGTTGGTCATGACGACAATCATCGGTTTCGCCTTGCCTTGCGCGATGAGGTTATCCATGATTTGTGCCGTACGGCCGAGAGCGATCCAAGCCTCCTCGTCGCCACCGGCGCCGTGTAACAGGTAAAGGACAGGATAACGCTTGCCGCTGTTCTCATAGCCGGCGGGTGTATAGATTGTCAGACGACGCTCCATGCCGAGGCCCGGACTGTTATACCAACGACGTGTAACCGATCCGTGTGGTACTTTGTTGACCTTATAGAGATCTCCGGGATTACCGCCGATGATGAAAATATTGGTGATCGACTTCACGTCGCGGTTCAGGAATACATTCGACGGATCGTTAGTCTTGAAGCCATCGACGATAAATGAGTAGCTGTATAATTCAGAGGGCAGAGGTTCCGGTGTGGTGTATTCCCAAACGCCATTCTCCTTCTCGACGAGGTCGGTCGTGCCGGGAATGTCGATCAGGCCTCTCTCGGTTTGCATTTTGGCCTTAGGCAGGAAATCGCCCGTGATTTGCACCTTAACTGCCTTGGGCGCCAGCAGTCTGAAAGTAACGGTATTGTCCGGATGGATCTCAGGAGAGACTAATTGGGATCCCCCAAAAAGCGCCTGTTGCGCGAAAGCGATCACGCCAATCATAAGGAACGCGATCGATAGACTGATTTTTTTCATAACAATGAGTGTGTTTTTATGGTTGATAATTATGTTCCCTCAAAAGTAGGATATTTTGTCTTATCTTTCAGATGCCTCAGGATTCTCTCCTTATTAATTGATAAAAATCAATTTGGAATTTATTCCTGGATCCAGATTTCCGCCCAATAATGGGTTTCCTCGTCGACCGGACAGAGCGAGAGATAGCCCTTGCGTATTTTGCCTTGCCCGTCGAGTTCCAAAGGATGGCGGGCGGTCATCTCCCGCTTGTGGGCGAGCGCCTGACCTGGCTCTTTCCCGAAACCGATACTGAAATCGCCTGTGGCATCGGGTGAGACCAGTTTACGGAACAGTTCGAGAGCGACCCGGCCCATTGTCTGCCGTGTGTTGATCTCGACACAGGGATGGAGACGGTAAGTTTGTTCTTTGGTCTTATAAATTAACATATCTACGCCGATGTTTCCCTCATACGTCGCGAAAAGATCGGCAAGGACAGAGCCCAAGGCCTCTTGGGCTTGTTCCAGCTCCGTTTCAGGCAGGTAATCGAGTAGAAGGGCCCGTAGTTTTTCTTGTGTTTCAAGCCGGTTGCCAGAGTAGTTCCCTCTTTCTTCTGTACCGAAGATGGAGAATCCCTCAAAACGACAATGTCCTTTCCCGTCCGCCTCGTATTCGAACGCGAGATCCAGGATCTTGTCCAATCCCTTTTCCAGGCTGATGGCTCCTTGCTTGGCGATCGCTCCTTGTGCCCATTCCCGTTCTTTGGGCGTCAATCGCTTGTTCGCCAGCCAAAGCAAACCTCGTCCCGACGAGGAATAGGGGGCTTTCAGCAGGAATGGTGTTTCTTCTGCCATTTGTTCAATCGCTTGTTCGAGCGATTTGATATCGGAGAAGAAACGGGGTGTTGCCGGCAAGTGATCGTATGGTAATAATTGCCGCAGGCAGTCGAGGCAACCGGCGGCGGTTTGTCGGCCGGTCAGCACCTTCAGGAGAGGATCCCATTGCGGGATATGGATCCGCAGGCCTGTCTCTTTCTTGAACTGCCCGATCTTATGAAGACTTTGCGGGGAGATGCCCCAGGGCGTGGCGATTATCGGCTCGTCCGTCGGAAGAGCGTGGACGCTGGCTTGATCGACGGCAGGTATCACTTTGGGGAAAAGGCTATCGGGAAACTCTTGCCGGAAGCTGTCGGGCAATGGATTGTCGAGCAAGACAAGATCTCCCGGCTGGGCGTACCAGGCCGGGAGAAAACTCAAGTCTTTTGTCATGATCTGGACATTACGGGGCGGTGTGTAGTTGGGTGTGCCCAACAGGACCGCCGTTTCGTGTCCGGGGTTGAAATAATGGATTCGGCGACTCATTTCTTGTTGACTTTATTGATATCGCACAAGACGTTATACAAGCCGTTCAGGTCGTCAGCACCAACCAAGTCGACGCCCTCCTTGATGAAGAAGCGCTTGAAGACTTCCGTGTCGGGCGCGCCCCACCAACGGAAGAGTTTTCCTTCCTGATGGACTTGCTGGATAATCTCCCGCATCCGGATCAATTGGTCGTCTGGCATCTGGCCTTGGCCATCCCATGTGAAGAAGGCCGCATAATTGTCGCTGACCACCGGGGCGAGCGTGCTGGGTACCGCTTTTCCTAAGTCCTTAACCTGTCCGTCAAGGAAGGTGAAACGGGTCGACTCATTGGGCAGGCTTTTCATGGGCCGGTCGCCCGAGAGGAAGAACAGTATCGCTCCCTCCTTGTATTCGCCATTTTCTATGCGGCAGAAATAGTCCTTGTACGGGCTCATCTGTTCCTTCAATAGTTTGTAGATCTCCTCGCCCTTTTCCTTGCAGTCTACCATAAGATAGAAGGGACGGTCGCTCTCCGGATAAATCTTTCCGCCGTTGGCCTTGAGCCGCTCGATCAGGGGATCAAGATAAAGATGACGGAAAGTGATGGCCGGATCCGCTTTGGGGCGTTCGTGTGAGACATAAAGCTCGCCGTTGATTGGCCACAAGTCCGCTTCCACGCAGTTATAACGGAAGGCGAGCGCGTCGAACAAGGGGTTCTCACGCCAGTAGTCGTTGTGCGAGAAAGCGTTATAATGGATCTTATGATCGATTACCCGAGGCAACGAGTCGTTGATGTAGGGTTCGACCACCTCAAAATTACCCTCGCCGTCTTTCCAGCGGCAGCTGGCGATGGCGACCTGGTCATCCTTGATCCGGACAACGGCGAAAGAGCCATTACCGTCCTCGTCGGGCCAGGCGTTATTGACCTGATAAATCGGATAGCCACGATAGTGTTGTATGCTTGGGACGTGCGTATGGCCGACCAGGAACGCGGCGACGTTATATTGGTCGAGCAGGTCGAATAACTGGTTGCGGCTGGATTGTGGCCACCATTTGATCGCCCATTCGTCGAAGCCGTAGTGTTGGATATAGACGACCGGATTTCCCGCTGAGGCATATCGCTTCAGGTCGTCGGCAAGCCAGGCAAGATTGCTCTCGCAATAGGCGGTATCTCCGGCGAAGCGTTGTCCCTGAATGAAATGCACCTTGCCGATATTCCAGGAATAGCTGCGGCTGGATGGGTGCAGATTGAGTATCTCGCCTTTAGCCAATTTGTCGTTGAGAATGGAATCGAGGTAATTGAAGGTCAATGCCCGCCCTTTCAGGTTGTCGGCTCCCTTGTCGGAGACCGCCGGATCGACGTCGTGGTTACCCAATCCCGGATAGACGGGATAATGGATTCGTCGCTCGCCCTCGCCTGTCTCATAGCGTTGGCGATAAAGATCCAGAATCTCCGGGCGAGCCTTGTCGAAGATATCGCCGGCAATGATAACACCATCAATCTTGTCGATGGCCTTTTGCTCACCGGGGAAATTGAATTGGCCGGGAAGGCGGTTCATTGTCACGACATGAAAATATTGGTCGGTCTCGGGCAAGAGATCGAAATGCAGGTCAGCAGCCACGATAACGTTTACCTCCTCTTGGGCAGCCTTATTGTTCGTCGAGCAGCCTGCCAGGGAGAGAGCGGCCCAAAGGCCCAATAAGAATGATATACTCTTTTTCATCACTATTTTGATTCTATTTACTTATTATACGGTTCGAGTTCCACTTTCAACATTGACTACTTTTTGTTTGTCGCCCCAGAGAACGGTCAGCTCCAACGGCACGTTGGTCGTGATCTCCACTTGCGGCTCCTGGTTGGCGGAAGCGCGTTGTTTTACTTTCAGGGAAACCAATCCCTCGAGGCCGAACGGATATCGGTCGATGCCATAAGCCTCTGTCAGGTTGACGTCGACAGTCAATTTCTTCTCGTAGACGTTCGAGCGGATGCCGAAGATCTGTTCGATCAATCCGGCGATTGGCGCGAGGCCGCCCCAGCCGACGAAATCCTTGCGGGCCATGAAGCCGGGCGTCGCGGATTCGGGTGAATAATATTCCCAGAAGGTGCCGGTATCCTCGTAAACCTTGAAGACATTGTCGTAATGGTTGCGGGCGATCTTATAGGCCAATTCACGGTAACCCTGTTGGAGCAGTCCGGTGATCACCATGTAATTGGCTCCCGGCCAGACTCCGCCTTGCCAATAGCGGCCATTTTCCTTGTATTTCGGATGGTTTGCCGCCAACGAAGGAACACGGTGCAGGCGATTGAAGGTCTCCGGGTTCTCCAGCTCGGCCACGAACGCGTCCAGACGATCTTTCGGCAGGATGTCGGTCAATAATGCCCAGTAAGCGTAGATTCCTTTAGTCGTTGAGAGTGAGTTATCCGCGTACTGGTCGAACAGGAAGTGCTCCTTCTCGTCCCACAGGTTCTCATTGATGTATTTCTTCAGCATCTTCTGTTCATCCTCGAACTCCTCGATCTCTTGCCAGCGCTCGATATAGAATCCCATCTCCAGCAGTTGTCCGGCCGTGAAGTATTGTTGCAGGCAGACGTCGAGCCAGATCATGTGGCCGTGACTGTAGATCGTGTTATATTTCGATTGCACACGGGGCATATTGTCCATGCCCGTACCCCAACCGCTGGTCCAGTAGGTTCCGTTTCGCCAGGTATGGTTCAGCTTAAGCCATTTGTAATAAGCGCACAGGGCCGGGAAGATCCGGTGCAGGCGGTCGAGGTCGCCGAACTGTTTATAATAGACGATCTCGCTCCAGGGAATAATATTGGGACCGGTGCTGGTCGGATCGTAACGCTCGAAGCAGTCGGCGCCATCCGCCTTGATCTCGCGGCAGATGAAGCCGTCCGGATGTTGCTTGGCGTAGAAATTGTCCAACGTGCGCTGGAACGGGAAGAAGCAGGTGCCGTAACGGGCGAACATCATCATGAAGGCGGAATCCCACATGAAAATATTGCCGTTGTAGGCGACATCAAGGTAGCTCGAGACGAAACCAGAGCCTGGTTCCGGTGCCTTGATATTGCGGATGGCGATCTGCCACGCTTTCCAGTACATCTCGATCGCCTTCTCATGGCCGCTCCAGGTTGGGTTTGGCAGAATTTGCTTGGCCTCCTCGAATGTGCCGGGCTGGATCGTTTCCGGCTGGGCGGTACGGAAGGCATTCTCGGTAACGAATGGCTCCTTCAGGTAAGTATTCTTGTAAGGCAGGCGGTATTTGGGTTGATTCGCCTCGGTTTTATCTTGCGCGAAAGCCGAGCCGGAAACCGCTCCGGCGCCAGCTGCCAACAGGGATTGTTTCAGGAAATTTCTTCTTGTCGTCATTTGGATTCGATTTAGAGGATTTAGAAATAGATTGGATGCCCGTTTCCGATACACTGCAATGAAATTCCAAACGCACTGCAGTGAAATTGAAAATACACTGCGGTGTAACGGAAAACGGATAGTTTTCCTAGAGATTCAAGAGCGTCTTGATCTTCCAGAAAATATCGGTATTCTCGAAGATGCCGGTGAAGTTCTCGGCGCCGGGTCCGAAGGCATAAACCGGAACCATTACGCCGCTGTGTCCGCCCGTCGAGAACTTGCAGACGATCTTGCCTTCATTCAGGTCGCCATCAACAAGCGTAAGGCCACCGGTCTCATGGTCGGCGGTAATAACGACCAGCGTCTCGCCGTCCTGGGCAGCCCACTCCAGGATCCGGCCGATTGTCCGGTCGAAGTCGTGAGTTTCCTGCATCAGCATGTCCAGGTCATTGAAATGGCCGTAGTCGTCCAGTTGCGAACCCTCGATCATCAGGAAGAAGCCGTTGGGGTTCTGGTTAAGCAGCTCGATACCCTTCATGGAAGCTCGTGCCAGCAGATCGCCACGAACGGCGGGAACAGGTGTATCGACCGTGTCCGCTACGCAGAATACTTTTCCTTTTTGGATATTGGCCAGTTCATCCCAGCTTCTTGGGGTTTGATATCCCTTGTCTCGTAACTCCTTGAAGAGGTCACGTCCATCTGCCCGGTTCTCGAACAGTTTTGAACCTCCGCCAAAGGCATAATCAACGCCACAATTCACGTAGTCCGCTACAATCTCCGCTTCGTTATCACGGTCGGTGTTGTGGCAACAGAAGTCGGCGGGTGTGGCGTCCCATAAACGGCAGGTAACAGCAATGCCACTACCCATTCCTTTCTTTGTGGCGAGAGATGTCAATGATTCCAATGGATTTCCCTCCGGATCTACGCCTACCATATGATAGTTGGTCTTATGACCGGTAGCAATGGCGGTACCACCCGCTCCTGAGTCTGTGATCAGTTTATTGGCGCAATAGGTTTTCGACAATCCGGTGTATGGACAGTTCTCCAGCCAAAGCTTCCCACGATTGGCGGTCCAGGCCGAATAGATGTGCATCAGGCTCATGCCGTCGCCGATCATGAGGATAACGTTCTTTACTTTTGTCCCAGTTGGCGAGGTCAGTTTCTTAACCTCATAAGGCTTGTCCAGGATATAGGATTGTTCCTTGTCCCGACGACTTTGTGCGTTTGCGCCCGGTATGCTTCCCGTGAGGAGCAGCGTGGCGGCGCAAAGGATTGTAAATAGTTTTGTCTTCATATATGAATATGTTTATTTTATTTATTTTCTTTCTTAAGCGCGCCGGTCCCGCCAGTTCAGGCGCATTGGTCGCGCTAGTTCAGGCGCATCGGTTCCGCCAGTTCTAGCGCAGTGTTATGTCTTTTGTATGGGGCGAGAGGTACAGATTCCCCGCAGGGATGGCCTCTTGCTGGGTCATGCCCGGCTTACGCCAGCCCCATTCAAAATGTTCACCCTCGTAATCCTCGAAGTAGAGCAGCTCGTAGGCATGGTAGCCCTTTTGGAGGGCGATCCGTCCGCTGGCTTCGATCGCCGCATGTGAGGCGTCGTTGTCCACAACCTTGGTTTGGCCGATATAGAGCACGCTACCATCGTCGGAACGGGTGGTGAATTCATAGACACCGTCTACTGGCGCATAGAGATAGCCTTCAAAGCGATAGCCGAAATGGTCGGCCTGCTTGGCATTGGCGATCGTTGGCTCAGGCATAATGCCCCGCTCGATGACTTTACCCTTCTTCAGGTCGGCAACCCATTGGAAGTAACCCTCATAATAGGTATAAGCGACTCCATTTTCAGTTGGTTTTACTTGGAGTGCGGGGGCTAATTGCGCTTTGCGGGCTTGGATCTTTAGTAATGCGCTTGGGCGATAATCTGCCTTGAATGCCTTCGCTTGGATTGTAGTTGTCTGATCGATCGTGAATGGTTCTTGATAGACGGGTGATTGTTCCGTTGGCTCACTGCCATCCAGCGTATAATGGATTGTCGCGCCGGCTGTGGCGGTGGCAATCTCGACTGGAATTTCATTCTCGAATAGATCCAGGTCCTTGGCGATATAGGGAATAGAGACAACCTGTTCTTGTGTATAAGAATAGGGTGCCGCCTCCGGATCGCTGGCCCATTGTTTGTCAGGCTGATCCGTGAGGGTGAAAACCAAGGATCCGCCTTTCATCAGTTGCTCGTGTGTAATGAAAGCCTGTTTGATCTCCTCACCGTTGAGGGTTACTTTCGTGATGTAACGGTTGTGAGCCGGATCGTTGGCACTGATGGTCAAGGTCTGCCCATTGGCCAGTTGAATCGTCGCCTTATCGAAGAGAGGCGAGGTCAGAGCATATTGGTTACTGCCTGGGCAAACAGAGTAAAAGCCAAGAGCACTCAGGATATACCAGGCCGACATCTGTCCACAATCCTCGTTACCGATGATTCCCTCAGGTGTGGGTTGGTACATTTCGTCGAGCAGTCGGCGGGTCCATTCCTGTGTTTTCCAGGGTTGGCCTACATAATTATATAGGTAAGCCATGTGATGGCTGGGCTCATTGCCATGTGCGTATTGTCCGATCAGGCCGGTGACATCCGCCAGGTCGCCTACTACTTCAGAGGTAACGGTGAACAGGCTGTCGAGGTTATTGATGAAGGCCTCTTGTCCGCCAAAGAGCTGGACAAGTCCGTTGACGTCATGTGGTGTGAAGAAACGGTATTGCCAAGCGGTCGCTTCCGTATAGGAACGGCCGATAGCGAATGGGTCGAAAGGTGTTTCCCAGTTACCGTCTTGTCGCTTGCCCCGGAAGAAACGGGTACTGCCATCGAAGACATGAATGAAGTTTTGCGACCGTTGGATGAAGGTCTCGTAGTCTGCCTCATGTCCCAAGGCTTTAGCTAATTGGGCAATACACCAGTCGTCGTAGGCAAATTCCAGAAGGCAGGATACGGATTCTTTCTTGATGTTGGTCGGGATATAACCCTCGCGGATATAATAGTCTGCGCCTTTCTTGTTCTTCTCGGCGGAGACCTTCATTGCTTCCAATGCCTTTTCCGCATCAAAGCCCCGGATCCCTTTCATATAGGCGTCGGTGATGATAGAGGCGGTATGGTAGCCGATCATCGTGCCGGTCTCGCCTGCGGAGAGAGGCCAGAGAGGCAGTTCCCCACTTGCGTCATAAATGTTGAGGAACGATTGGACCATGTCGCTGACCAGCGTCGTGTCGAGCAGAGTCATCAGCGGATGCCAGCCCCGGAACGTATCCCATGTAGAGAAGGTTGAATATTGCTTCTTGTTGGTCGGCAAGGTCGCTACACTGAGATCGTGCCGACGATACTCGCCGTTTGCGTCATTAACAATGTTCGGTACCACTTTGCTGTGATAGAGAGCCGTGTAGAAAATTTCCCGCTGTGCGGCTGTTCCGCCCTCAACCGTAATGGCATTCAATTCCTCTTCCCAGGCATTGCGGGTGAGTTGATGGATCGCGTCAAAGTCGAATCCTTGTGTTCCGGTCTCTTGCTCGAGGTTGAGGCGAGCGTTCGCCTCGCTCACGATAGAAAGGCCGACTTTGCAGACAACAGGTTGTCCGTTGGTGGTATCGAAAGTCAGGATGGCCTGTCGTTCGGCGGGTTGCTCTATATTGGTGAAGGGGCATGAGAATTGGGCGACGAAATAGATGTATTGATTGTCGACCCATCCTCGGGTACGGCGCATACCGACCAGTTCATTATTGCCATTCGGCTTGATCCATCCTTCATAGATAAATTCATTGTCGAGCAGGTGATCAAGATCCACAACCAGTTTCGCGTCCGTCTTTGGAGAATAACTGTAGCGATGGACACCGACATGAGGTGTCGCTGTCAGCTCTACCAGGACTTGCTCACTGTCTAGTTTTACGGAATAATATCCTGGCGAGGCGGTTTCTTTCTCGTGTGAGAAGGCGATCGGAGTCTGTAATGAGGGGCGGAAAAGAAGATCGCCCAAATCAATACATCCGGTACCGCTCAGGTGCGTATGCGAGAATCCCAACAGGGTCGAGTCGCTGTAATGATAACCGGAGCAGGCGTCCCAGTTACCTCGACGAGTGTCGGGACTCAGCTGTACACCTCCAAATGGGGCTGTCGCTCCCGGATAGGTATGTCCGTGGAATCCGGTGCCGATAAAAGGATCAACCGAGTCGAAAGGAGATTTAATGATTTCCGGCTGTTTGGCGCATGAGGCTAGGACGAGTATAAGTCCTGCGCAAAGTGTTTGTTTGATGTTCATTCTGTTCTTTATTATAATAGAAGTGGAACCTTGGATTTTATCCTACAAATGTAGGAAAGATTCTCGATTCCGCGAGCCTGGGATGGTATTCGATCTCTTTCTTTTCTCTCCAAAACAGGTCCTGTTGGGTGGAAAATGGAATGCTTGATAGTTATTAAAAAGGGCGACGCCCCGGGAAGAATCAATTCCGGTACGTCGCCCTTGCTGTGTTTGGTTGTTATTGATGATGGATCAATAACCCTTGTTCTGCTTCAGTTGACCGTTTGCTTTCGTGATCTCCTCGTCCGCGTATGGGAAGACCATCATGTAATCCTGATAGGTCCTCTTGTTCGTGTAGTCCTCATAGTAACCTACCGTGTAAGCGGACTCCGGATCCGTGCGATCCTCGTAGTGACGGACGCGCGGGCGGGCATTCAGCTCCTTCTCGGCCAGTTCCTTGATCTCGGCGTTCGAAGAGCGGTGCCAGCGTTTCAGGTCGAAGAGGTGATCCGTAAACTCGAACGCCAGCTCGCAACGCCGCTCGTGGTAGAGGTCGGCCATCGTTGCCGTGCCGCTCAGCGGCTCCAGGTTCGAGCGCAGGCGAATGCGGTTGATATCGCTTGTCGCCTCGGCGGCCCGCCCGGTCATCAGGTAAGCCTCGGCGCGGAAGAGTAACATCTCGGCGAAGCGGATGATGGGGAGGTTCACGCGGACGGTTGGCCAGTCGCCATTGGAGCTTACCGTGCCGGCCGCGATGGGATCAGCATATTTGAACGGATCCATGTATTTATTGATTTGGAAGCCCGCCTCCAGGTCAGACTGGGAGTAGAAGCGGCGGGTTTCGCCAAAGAACTGGAATTCCTGGTTGTATTCGAGGATCGAGCGGACCAGCCGGTCGTTGCCCTCGCCATCTTTCAACATTTCCTCATAGATATCGAGGGTGGGCTTCATCTGTCCCCAGCCGTTGTACTTACCCCAGCCCTGGTTCTCGAGGATTACCCCCGGGAATTCGGAGCCACCCATCTGCGTGCCACCGTTGCCCGGGATGGTCCACAAATACTCGGCCGTCCAGTAGTTCGCGAAGTCGGAGGAGAAGAGCTCGTCGAAGGTCGGCGCGAGGTCGCGTCCATACTCTGTCTCCAAGCGGGTGACCAATTCGATCACGTTGTCCCATTTCGACTCGTCCCAAGTGGCCCAATAGGCATAAGTCTTCGCCTGGAAAGCGATGGCGGCCGCCTGGTGCGCCCGTCCGCGGTTGTCGGCGTCATACTCCTCGAAGCGCGGCAGGCGTGCGATGGCCTCTTCCATGTCGTCGATGATCAACTGGTAGTTCTCCATGACGGTCGCGCGCTGCGGCGGGATGGAGTTATCATAGCCTCCCTCAAAATCCTCATAGCGGACGAACGGGACGCCCTGCTCGTCTGTGCCGTAACGGTAGGCGATCAGGAAGTGCGACCAAGCGCGGCAGAAATAGGCCTCGCCCAAGCTGCGGTTCTCGATCTCGGTCAAGGCGGTCGTAGCCTCCTTTTCCAAGAGCTCCTGGATGACGTAATTCGCGCGGGCCATGACGACGTAGATGCGCTCGAACGTGTCCCTCAGCGGGGATTCCTCGCCCGTGTACTCGAAGGTGGCCAAAGTATTGTATCCGCGGGTACGGCCCCAGACGATGTCGTTGGCGGCTCCTTGCTCCCAAAAGAGCTCCCGCCCATAGCAACCCTCCTGTTGGAGATGCGCGTACAAGGCGTCGATCGCGTCGATCGCCTGCTGGTCGTTCAAGAAATAGTTGTCGGTTGGGGCGTCTCCCTCCGGCTGTACGTCGAGGAAGTCGCTACAGGAACTGAAGGCCAGCAAGGACATGCACAATATAGCTATATGTTTCTTCATTTTGTAATTCTTCTTATTTGATTTAAACATCTGATAAAACGTCTCCGATTAATAAGTTAATTTCAAGCCGAATGAGAATACGCGCGAAACCGGATACTTCAGGGCGTCCCAGCCGCCGCATTCGGGGTCCATACCAGAATAGCTCGTGATGGTGAAGAGGTTCTCGCCGCTGAAATAGACAGACAGCGCGCTGTTCCGGTCGCTGAAGTGCTGGCATTTGCGCATGAGGTCTGTCAAGTTGTAAGAGACGGTGAGGTTCTTCAGACGCAAATAGGAGGCGTCTTCCAAATACCAATCAGACGGCCGGCTGAAGTTGCTGTTCGGGTCGTTTTTCGAGAGGCGCGGAATGTCGGAGCCGGTGTTCGTCGGGCTCCAGGCGTCGAGAATCTCGTTCGAGCGGTTGAAGTTACCCTCCACATCGCTCAACAACATGTATTTACCCGCGTAGAAGGCTTGTGCGCCGCCCACGCCTTGGAACATCGCGCTTACCGTAAGGTTCTTCCACGTGAATCCTCCGGAGAACGAGAAGGTGGTCTTCGGCGTCGCGCTGCCGCAATACTGGCGGTCGTTGTCGTCGATCACGCCATCGCCGTTGAAATCAACAAACTTCAAGTCGCCCGCCTGCGCGTTCGGCTGGATACGGTTGCCGTTCTTATCGACGTAAGCTGCCGCTTCCTCGTCGCTCTGGAAAATACCGTCGGTCTTGATGAGGTAGAACGAGTTCAAGGGCTCGCCCTCGGCGGTCTGATAGATGTAGGGGATGTTACGGAAGCTGCCGTCGCCTGTCCAGACGCCCGGTGTGCCGTCCGCGTTCCGCACGCCAATGTCGGATACCCAGTTTTTCAGATAGGCGAAGTTGCCGGAGACGAAATAGCTCCAGTCTTTATTCACTTGATGGTTCCAGCTGACTTGCGCCTCAAAACCTCGGTTGCGCACCTCGCCCTGGTTGACGAGCAAGGCGTTGAGACCCATATAGGTTGGCCAGCCCATCGATTGCTCCTGAATCAGGTTGAATGTCCGTTTGTCGAAGTAGTCGAACGCCATGCTCAAGCGATTGTCGAACATGTCGACGTCCAGACCCAAGTCCCATTGCTCGGAGGTCTCCCACGTCAGGTTCGGGTTCATGGCCGTTTGGAAGTAAACGAAGTTGCCCCACGTCAGGTTCGACTCCACGCCGTATTGCGCTTGTTCCAGCCAGGTGTCCTTGTTAAGCAAAGCGGACTTATAGTTGTAGCCGATGGATCCCAGATTACCGACGCGTCCCCAAGAGGCACGGATCTTCAGCAAGTTTAACCAGTCGGTCTCCGGGAAGAAAGCCTCTTTCGAGAGTTTCCATCCGGCCGTCACAGCCGGGAAGTCGCCATAGTTGTTCTCTTTCGGCAGACGGCCCGCGTAGTCACGGCGCCAGGAAGCGGTCACGAAGTAGCGGTCGTCGTACGAGTAAGCCAAGCGGGCGATGACGGAGACGTTCGCGTCCGGACCTTCCAGAAAATCCTCCGCCGCGATGTTGCCGGCGTAAGCGAGGTATTGCAGATAAGCGGACTCGTCCGCGAAATCGTTACCGGTCACCTCCAGGCTGCGTTTGTTATAATGATCTGCCGTTGTCGACAACAGCACGCCTACCGTATGCTTGTCATTGAACGTATTGTCGTAAGTCAACGTGTTCTCAGTCTTCCATCTGTCCGAACGGAAAGTCGTTTCCGTCAACGTGTTGTTCAATGCGGGCTTACCAACCTCGTCGCGGATCGGGCTGAAGTTCTTGTACAGGTTGCTTTGCAAGTTGTAAGTGAATCGGCTCACGAACTTCAGGCCCGGGACGATGTTGCCCACCTCCAAGCTGGTCGTGCTCCAGATGTCGCTGGTGCGATCATAACGGTTGTCGGCCTCCAGCAAGCGAACCGGGTTGACGGCGTCACCGTGGATATCGGAGAAGTTAGAACCATATTGGGCGATGTAATCCGGATCCTCCGTCGTGGTTCCGCCATAAGTTCCATCCAACGGATTGTAGACCGTTGCGCTGGAGGGCATATAGACCGCCGACAGGATGGCTCCCGTGTAGGCACTGTTCGTATCCGATGAGCGTTGCTCATTATTCTTCCAAACAAAATCTTCAGTGATCTTTACCCATTTGTTGATTTGGTAGCTGCCGTTGTAACGGAGTGAGAGGTTTTTATTGAAAGTGCTGATCAACGTACCCTGGTCGTTGTCGTAGGCGAATGATACGCGGTGAGACGCCTTTTCGGTACCCATGTTGACAGCTAAGTTGTGGCGTTGGTAGAACGCCGTGCGGAAAATCTCGTCCATCCAGTTTGTCCGCGTCGTAGCGATCCAAGGGTTGCGCGACGTATCCCATCCAATCGGAAGGGTCATGCCGGCATTGGCGTACGACAATTGGCGCATCTGGATTTGCTCCTCTGCCGTCAGCGGGGTAACCAGGTTGCTGGCCTTGCGTACGCCGAAGGTCGCGTCGTAGCTTACGCTCGGTTCGCCTTGCTTCGCCTTCTTCGTGGTTACCAAGATAACACCGCCCGCTCCGGATTGCGCACCGTAGATAGCGGCGGAGGCAGCGTCTTTCAATACGACGATGGACTCGATATCGTTCATAGAAGCGATAGGAGCGCCCGGTATACCGTCGACTACCCACAATACATTATCGCCGTTCTGCGATCCTTGGCCACGGATGACGATCGAAGGCGTTGAGGTCGGGTCGCCACCATCCGATTGTACGGTGACACCGGCCAGCTGGCCTTGCAACATGCTCTCCGTTGAAGAGACCGGACGGACGACCAAGTCTTCCGTATTGTTCAATACACCTACAGAAGCGGACAAGTCTTGCTTGCGTTGCCCGGCACCGTATCCCAATACGACAACCTCATCCAGGTTTTGTGTGTCTTCTTCTAGTGTAACGTTAAAAGAATTTTTGCCGCTCACGGGGATTTCTTGGTTGACATAACCGATGTAGCTGATGACCAATAGAGCGTTTTCTGGAACCTCAAGCTCAAAATCACCATCCAATCCTGTCATCGTTCCATTAGTTGTCCCTTTGACGATGACGTTGGCGCCAATGATGGGTTCTCCGGTTACATCTTTGACAATACCCGTGATTTTCTTGGAGCTTTGTTGTTCGTTTTGGGTCGTGACATTTGCCAATGCGATGCCAGGTAGAGTGGCGGGATTGGCCTGGACGCCTACAACCAAACAACATAAAGACACACCTGCGCACAAGCGCTTGGCGGTCGTTAGATCGTAGTTTTTGTTCATGGGACTAATTTGTTTTTGAATTGTTCTGACGCGGCAAAGTTAGTTTATATATGTTTCGTTTATATTACAATTGATTAAAAAAATTATGTTGTGATTGATTAAAAAAACAGGCAGTAGGTATTCCACGAAATACCTACTGCCTGTTTTTATTGGAATTTTATTTCCTAATCCAGATTTTCGTCAATGGCTTCGATCTTCTTTACGATCAATTCCATGTCTTCTTTAAGTTTCTCGATTTTCCTTTCCATCTCTTTCAGGAGGCCACCTCCGCCTTTTGATGAGACGCTTAAGAAACCAATGTTGTTCTCGTAAGTCTGGAGCTCACTCTTCATCCGGTCGTAAGTACGCATCAACTTGTCGCGCTCACTGAAAAGACGACCTTTGCTATGCTCACCGCTTGTGATCTCGCTGAGATTGTTCCTGAACGATTGCATTCTTCGGTCGTTCCGGTCCACTTTCAGCCGATCGAATTGCTGGTCGACAGCCTCATGATATTCCTTATAGATCTTGTCTTTCTCCTTGAATGGGACAAAGCCGATCTCATTCCATTCTGCCATATATTGTTTGAGAGTGGCGAGTGCCTCGCCCATCTCCAGGTTCGTATCCAGGTTCTTGATCTTCTCGATCAATTCTTTCTTGGCGGCAAGATTATTTTGCTCGACGCTCTTTTGAGAGGAGACATTCTTATTCTTCTGGTCGAAGAAGTAGTCGCATGCCGTGATGAAACGTTTCCAAATAGCGTCGGAATGTTTGCGTGCTACCGTTCCGATTGTCTTCCACTCTTTTTGGAGAGCGATCATCTTTTCGGTTGTATCTTTCCAGTTCGTGCTGTCCTTCAACGCTTCCGCTTTTTCACACAAGGCTTTCTTCTTCTCAAGATTAGCCTCCATCTCGTTCTTTATCGCTTTATAGAACTCGCCTTTCTTCTCGAAATAGTTGTCGCAAGCCGCACGGAACCGCTCGAATATCTTAACATTGTATTTTTTCGGGGCGAAGCCGATTGTCTTCCATTTCTCTTGCAATCCGATAACCGTCTTGCTCATGTTATCCCAATCCTTGAAGCTCTTGAGCGTAGAGAAGTCGATCGCTTCCATTTGTTCGCAGATAGCGGTCTTGGCCTCGAGGTTCTCTTGCTCTTTCGACTTCAGTTGCTCGAAGTACTCTTGGTGACGTTTGTTAACGACTGTAGATGCGGCCTTGAAACGTGCCCACAACTCCTCGCGCAATTCTTTAGCGACGGGACCGATCTCACGCCATTGCTGATGCAGCTTTTGTAATTGGTGGAACGCGGAAATAGGCTCAGCCTCCGTACCTAATTTCTCGACAGCCTCGCACAAGGCGGTTTTCAGTTCCAGGTTCTTCTTGAAATCGTAATCCCGGAATTGATTGTTGATCTTAATGATGTCGTAGAACTTCTCGCTATACATCTGATAGGTTTTCCACAGATCGTTGACATGTTCTTGCGGGATGTTCTTGATCTCTTTCCATTTCTGTTGGATCTCTTTGAAAGCGTTGTATTGCTTGTTGAAATCATCTTGGCTTTCGGTAAGCTCTTTCAGCTGGTCGATAAGCTGGAGTTTGCGGGCGTAGTTCTCCGCTTTCTCTTTCTCATCTTCCGCCAGGGCAATCGCCTTCTTTTCCTTATAGGCGGTGAGCAGTTGTTTAAGTTGCTCTTCCTTCTCGTCGGCTGGGGCTACGAAATCCTTTTCTTCTCCTCCATTGGCGAGGAACTCTTTCTTCATCTCTTCCGTTTCAGCTCTGCGGATCTTGTAATAGGCTTGCTTTAGGGCCTCGATTTCTGATCGTGACGTCTCGATAGGAGTCTCTACTAGTTTCTCGAGTTGCTCGATGATGCCCTCTTTTGTCAGTTTTACTGGGGCGGCAGGTGTCGTACCTTCGGCGTCCGTAGTTTCAGCCGTGGCCATATTCTCATTTTCCGCGATGGTTTGCGGAGTCTTAGCTTCTTCCAATTTACCGGTTTCTTCCGGCAGATTAGTCTCTAGAGTGTCCTTCATATACAATTGATTTTTAAGAAAAGGATAATTCATTCCTCATTATTATCCGTTACAAATTAAGCTAAATATTTTTGAATGGCATTATTCTTAAAGATATTTTTATCTAAAAACGTATTATATCTTGTAAAAAACGCAAAAAAGCCGATCGCTAAAGTCCATTGGACTTGGCGATCGGCTTTGATTTATAGGATTTCTGTTTATCCCAGGAAAGAGATCAGGACACCGGCAGCTACGGCCGATCCAATGACTCCGGAAATGTTACTTGCCATGCAATATTGCAGGACATGGTTCTTTGGGTCATATTTCAAGGCGATCTCATTGGCGACACGCGACGCCATGGGAACGGCACTCAGACCGGTCGCTCCGATTAATGGATTGATCTTTTTCTTGGTAAACAGGTTAACTAGCTTGACGAAGAGTATGCCTCCTGAGATGGAGAGGGCAAACGCAAGGAAACCTCCAATTACGATACCTATGGTAGTTAGGTTCAAGAATGCTTCTGCCGTCATGGTCGCACCTACAGAGAGCCCCAGAAAGATGGTTGCCGTGTTCATGATGCTGTTTGCTGCGGCATCAAATAACCGAGATGTGTTGCTCCCGATCTCCTTAACTAAGTTACCGAACATCAGCATACCGATCAAAGGTACGGCACTCGGCACGAACAAGGCAACAACAGTTGTTACGACAATCGGAAAGATAATCTTTAGTACCCTAAGATTTTTGATCTTGGTTTGTGACGGATATTTCTTCTCTTGTTCTTTCATATTAATGCTCAACTCTTTCTTCGTGCATAATAACTTAACTACGAGCGGAATGATTACGGGAACAAGCGCCATATAAGAATAGGCTGCGATTGCGATTGGCCCCAACAAGTGCGGGGCGAGCTTAATGGTTGTGAAGATCGCAGTCGGGCCATCAGCTCCACCGATGATACCCAAAGAGGCAGCCTCTTTCGGCGTGAATCCCATCAGGATCGCGACAAGCAGCACCGTGAAGATACCCAACTGTGCGGCAGCACCGAAGATGGAGAGCCGCAGGTTACGTAACATCGGGCCGAAATCGGTCAAGGCGCCCACGCCCATGAAGATGATCGGTGGCAAGAAGCCCGTCTTGATCAACATGTAATAGATGAAATTCATCAGGCCTAACTCGTGCGCGATATCGTGAAGCGGCATCTCCCAAATGTTCTTCATGACGCCGTGAACGTTGATCATTCCGTTCTCGTCGGCCTGGATAACACCCATGTCTCCTCCGGGAAAGTTCGCGAGCAACACGCCGAACGCGATAGGGATCAGCAGCAAGGGCTCATATTCTTTCTTGATACCCAAGTAAAGTAATATGAACGCGATCGCGTACATGATCAGGAACTGCGGTTCAGCAATAATATTGCTGAACGCAGTCATCTCATATAGATTGTTAAAAATCTCGTTCATTATTGTATGGTCATTAATACATCGTCCTCGGATACGGCGTCACCCGGTGAGAGGCAGATGGCAGTAATGGTACCATCAAACTCTGAGCGAACCGCGTTGTATGTTTTCATCGCTTCCACATAACAGAGGATATCGCCCTGCTTAACCGTATCGCCAACCTTTAATGGCGTATCGGAAGAACCTTTGGTCAAGAAGAACTTACCTTCCAGTGGCGAGAGTACCTCCTTGCCGGCTCCGGCCGCTTGTGGCGCGGGTGCCGCCTGTGGTGCCGCGGGCACTGGTGCTGGTGCGGGCGCTGGAGCGGCCTTGTCGTCGCCGAAAGCGACAGTGACACGGTAAGCCTGGCCGTTGACATCGACTGTCAAGACTTGCGGCTCTTTCGGCATCTGGAACTTGACAGGCTCGGAAGCGGGTTTATTAGCGTTCGCTTTCTCTGCCCGGCGTTTAGCGACGTCAGCTTTGAATTCCACTCTCGCTTTACCGGAACGATAAGCCTCATACTGTGCTGGGTGCATAGCGTACTCGAAGAGCTCCTCGTCGTCTTCGCCAACTTCCCAGTGTTTCTCGTTCATGAGCTTGCGATATTTGTCAAGCGCGTCCGGATAGTTCTCTTGCGGGTCGCCCTCGAAGAACTGACGTCCCTCTTTCTTTGCCTTCTCGATGATCTCAGGTGCGAGCGGTCCAGGCAGGCGTCCGGCTTTGCCAAGGATCATATCCCAGATATCGTCGGCGATCATGCTCCAACGCTCTTTGCCCTTTTCCATCTGCATTACGTTCATCAGGGCGAGATTCTTGACATATTGGCTGAAGGGGGTTACCAATGGAGGATAACCGACACGTGGCCAAACGTAAGCGACCTCGTCGAACAGTTTGATCAGCAATTGATCTTGAGTCATCAACGGCTTGTTGTTCTTGATGTTGCTCTTGTTGATGCTTTCCAGGTTCTTTTCCAGGTCGGCCATCAAGCTTCCCATCATACCACCAGGCAATCCCGGTCCGATCAGCAGGGAATTCATCAACCGGTTTTTCGGGCTGATGTAAAGTCCAAGGAAGTCGTCGATGAACTCTTGAATCAGGCTTCTTACTTTCATGTAAGCCGCCATGTTGATTTCCGGTACTTGGAATCCGGCGTCTTTCAGCATGGCCTGTACGGCGAGCAGGTCAGCATGGCCTGTTCCCCATGAAAGAGGCTCCATGCCGACATCGATGTAGTCGCAACCGGCATTACAAACCTCCAGGATAGAGGCCATGTTAAAGCCTGGTCCGGCATGGCTGTGATATTGTACAGGAATATCCGGATATTTTTTCTTGATGTTCGCTACAATCTGGCCCAGTGAGTAAGGACGACCGATACCGGCCATATCCTTGATACAGATCTCGTCCGCGCCCAGCTCGATCAACTCGTAAGCCATCTTCGTGTAATACTCTACCGTGTGGATCGGAGAGGGTGTGATACAGAGTGAGCATTGGGAGATCATGCCGGCGTCTTTCGCATATTTGATGGATGGCGCGATGTTGCGTACGTCGTTCAAGCCGCAGAAAGTCCGGGCGATATCAGTACCCTGTGCTTTTTTTACCTTATAGAAAAGACGGCGTACATCCGCTGGGACTGGGCTCATCCGTAAGCCGTTCAAGGCACGGTCTAGCATATGTGTTTGGATACCGGCCTCATGGAACGGTTTTGTCCATTCGCGAACCGCCCGGTTGGGGTTCTCGCCAAACAGAAGGTTTACCTGCTCGAATCCACCACCATTCGTTTCGACTCTGGCGAAACATCCCATTTCTATAATGGCCGGGGCTACCCTGGTCAATTGATCTACTGTAGGAACATATTTGCCTGCTGATTGCCACATATCGCGGAATACCAGGCTAAACTTGATTTCTTTTTTCATGATATATATTTATATTTATATTTTCTCGATACGGGTGACTTTTCCTTGTCCGTGCGTCAAGACCGATATGGCGG
>ERZ779874.874-NODE-874-length-32592-cov-5.488152_pt1 | contig 32592 bp, 42 predicted proteins | sample MGYA00511031_ERZ779874 | MGnify/ENA primary metagenome ERZ779874 (study PRJEB29588, sample SAMEA2156850) | human gut metagenome | biome: human gut; feature: human-associated habitat; material: faeces | place: Denmark | collected 2008/2010 ...
CAGTCGCTATTGTTGTATATAAAAGTTTAATACCTGTAGTTTGCCGAATGCTTACAGAATATATAGATGATTGAAGAACAAAACAACACAAAAAAAGAGGATATCTCATTAAGAGATATCCTCCTCTTATGAAATGATATGAGAAATCGATTATTCTGCCTTGTTCTCCTCAGCAGCTGCCTCAGTAGCAGGAGCCTCAACGGCCTCAGCAGCCTCAACAGGAGCAGCTGATTTCTTACGTGAACGACGAGTCTTAGTGGCTTTCTTAGCCGTCGTATCCTTCATCATGTTCTCGTTGTAATCAACCAACTCGATAAAGCACATAGCAGCGTTATCACCCAAACGGTTACCAGTCTTAATGATACGGGTATAACCACCTGGACGATCAGCGATTTTCTGAGCGACATCATTAAACAATTCAGTAACAGAATACTTATTCTGCAAAAGTTTGAAGACTAAACGTCTTGAATGTGTCGTATCGCTTTTAGCCTTAGTCAAGATAGGCTCAACATACTTCCGTAACTCCTTTGCCTTAGCGACAGTCGTAAAGATACGTTTGTGCTTAATCAAAGAAGAAGCCATATTCGACAACATCGCATTACGGTGAGTATTCGTACGACCTAAGTGATTGAACTTCTTATTATGTCTCATCGTTATTATTAATCTTTATCTAATTTATACTTTGTGATATCCATCCCGAATGAAAGGTTCAAGCTCTCAAGCAATTCATCAAGTTCAGTAAGCGACTTCTTACCAAAGTTCCTGAATTTCAACAAGTCGTTCTTGTTAAATTTAACCAGTTCACCTAAGGTCTCAACATCAGCGGCTTTCAAGCAATTAAGCGCACGAACAGAAAGATCCATATCAGCCAACTTGCTCTTCAGCAACTGACGCATATGCAATACTTCCTCATCAAACTCCTCATTACCCTCAGTGTCTGTAGTCTCAAGAGCGATCTTCTCATCAGAGAACAGCATAAAGTGATGAATCAAGATTTTAGCCGCCTCTTTCAACGCCTCTTTCGGATGAATTGAACCATCAGTAGAGATTTCAAGAACCAACTTCTCATAGTCAGTCTTCTGCTCTACACGATAATTTTCAATTGAATACTTAACGTTACGGATTGGAGTATAAATTGAATCGATAGCAATCACGTTTGCCTCAGCATTAGGATCACGATTCTCGTCCGCCGGAACATAACCGCGGCCCTTATTAATTGTCAACTCAATCTGGAAACTTGCACTCGGATCCAAACGACAGACAACCAAATCAGGATTCAAAACCTCAAATCCAGTTAAGTGCTTACCAATATCACCGGCTTTGAACACTTCCGTACCCGAAACAGTAATACAAACTTTCTCATTCTCAATATCGTCCACAAAGTGTTTGAAACGAACTTGTTTCAAATTGAGGATAATGTTCGTTACATCTTCAATAACGCCAGGGATCGTACCAAACTCATGATTAACCCCCTCAATTTTGATTGATGTAATGGCGAAACCCTCAAGAGACGATAGGAGAATACGGCGCAAAGCATTACCAATAGTAATACCATAGCCAGGCTCCAACGGACGAAATTCGAATTTACCGAAGAAATTGTCCGCCTCCAACATTAATACTTTATCAGGTTTTTGAAATGCTAAAATCGCCATGGATATCAATTATTGTTTAGAATACAACTCTACAATTAACTGCTCTTTAATATTCTCAGGAATATCAGCTCTCTCAGGCAAGTGCAACATCTTACCGCTCTTAGAAGCCTCATCCCACTCAAACCAAGGATACTTACTGTGATTGAAGCCAGACAAAGAGTCAGCGATAACCTCCAAAGACTTAGATTTCTCGCGAACCCCTACAATCTGACCAGCTTTCACTGAATAAGAAGGAATATTAACGACATTACCATCAACCGTAATATGACGATGAGAAACCAACTGACGAGCTGCCGCACGAGTAGGAGCAATACCTAAACGATAAACAACATTATCCAAACGACCCTCAAGCAATTGAAGAAGAACCTCACCGGTAATACCCTTAGAACGAGAAGCCTTAGCGAACAAATTACGGAATTGTCTTTCCAAAACGCCGTAAGTATATTTAGCCTTCTGCTTCTCTCTCAATTGGATACCATACTCAGAAGTCTTTCTTTTTCTAGAGTTTCCATGTTGTCCGGGAGGATAGTTCTTCTTAGAGAGAACTTTATCCGCACCGAATATTGCCTCACCAAACTTACGGGCAATTCTTGTTCTTGGTCCAGTATATCTTGCCATTTTTTTTAACTTTTAAATTCGACTTGAATCAAGAACCATGCAGCCGCGATCACAGAGAGGGTAAGGTTAATTTGTAATCTATTCACAATTCTCGATTCAACTCAATTAAGAAAACACCAATAATAAATTATACTCTTCTTTTCTTAGGAGGACGACATCCGTTATGTGGCAATGGAGTAACATCGATGATCTCAGTTACCTCAATACCAGCACCATGAATCGTACGAATAGCGGACTCACGTCCGTTTCCGGGTCCCTTCACATAGACTTTCACTTTACGCAAGCCCAAATCATACGCTACTTTCGCGCAATCCTGAGCTGCCATCTGAGCGGCATAAGGCGTGTTCTTCTTTGAGCTTCTGAAGCCCATCTTTCCAGCAGAAGACCAGCTGATAACCTGACCCTCACTATTAGCCAATGACACAATAATGTTGTTAAAAGAAGAATGAATGTGAGCTTGACCGTAAGCATCAACCTTTACATTTCTCTTTTTTGCTGCGACTGTTTTTTTTGCCATATCAACTCTTATTATTTAGTAGCCTTTTTCTTATTTGCAACTGTCTTTTTCTTACCCTTACGAGTACGAGCGTTGTTCTTTGTGCTTTGGCCTCTTAACGGAAGACCCAAACGGTGACGGACACCACGATAACAACCAATATCCATTAACCGTTTGATGTTCAATTGAACCTCAGAACGAAGATCACCCTCTACCTTATATTCAGCACCGATGATCTCACGAACCTTAGCGGCCTGATCATCTGTCCAGTCCATAACCTTAATATTACGGTCAATACCAGCTTTCGCCAAAATAGAGTTTGCCGCACTGCGACCAATTCCATAAATGTAGGTCAAGGCAATCTCTCCTCTTTTATTTTGTGGCAGGTCTACACCAACAATTCTTATAGCCATATTACTTACTAATTATTTTATTTTGCAAAAATAATAATTTTATCCTTGACGTACTTTATACTTAGGATTTTTCTTATTAATAACATATAAGCGACCCTTTCTTCTAACGATCTTGCAATCTGGAGTACGCTTTTTCAAAGAAGCTCTAACTTTCATATCTTATCTATTTTTATTTATATCTAAAAGCAATTCTACCTTTCGATAGATCATAGGGAGACATCTCAACTCTTACCTTATCACCCGGAAGAATCTTGATATAATGCATACGCATCTTTCCGGAGATATGAGCGGTAATCTCATGACCATTCTCCAACTCAACCCGAAACATCGCATTAGACAACGCTTCTACGATAACACCATCCTTTTCGATCGCAGCCTGTTTAGCCATAAATCAATTCTTAAATCACTTCTTACTATTAAGTACTTCTTCTAAAAAATCAAATGAGGATAAGATTCTTGGTCCATCAGAACAAATCGCAATACAATGCTCAAAATGCGCTGATGGTTTTCTGTCCTTAGTACGAACAGTCCAACCATCTTTCTCGAAAACGACATTCTTACTACCCATATTTATCATGGGCTCAATGCAAATACACATGCCTTTTCTCAGTAAAGCACCACATCCTCTGCGTCCATAATTAGGGACTTCAGGTTCCTCATGCATGCGTTTACCAATTCCATGACCAACCAATTCTCGAACGACTGAAAAGCCACGAGATTCATTATACATTTGAACAGCCGAGCCAATATCACCGATACGACGACCTTCTACAGCCGCTTGTATACCTATATATAAAGACTCTTTTGTCGTATCCAACAATCGCTGAACTTCAGGAGCAATCTCTCCAACAGCAAAAGTATATGCGGAATCACCAACAAAACCATTCAAAATCGTACCACAATCAATTGATATGATATCACCCTCTTTCAAAATCGCTTTAGAAGAAGGAATACCATGAACAACCTGCTCGTTAATGGAAGCACAAATAGAATTTGGGAAACCTCCATATCCTAAGAAAGCAGGTACCGCTCCATGATCACGAATGAACTCCTCAGCTATTTTATCCAAATCCAAGGTTGATACTCCCGGAGCAACATGTTTCGCCAACTCACCAAGAGTCATGCCCACCAATTGGTTGGCATGGAACATCAACTCGATTTCCTCATCTGTCTTTAGATAAATCATCTCAATCAATAAGCAGTAGCTGCGCCAGAACGGCCCTTAATTCTTCCTGTTTTCAACAAGCCATCGTAATGGCGCATCAACAAGTGACTCTCGATTTGTTGAAGAGTGTCCAAAACAACACCGACCAAGATCAACAAAGAGGTACCACCAAAGAACTGAGCGAACTCCATACTGACTCCGGCTATTCTCGCAAAAGCAGGCATAATAGCGACAAGGGCCAAGAAAAAAGCTCCAGGCAGGGTAATGCGATCCATAATGGTATCCAAATACTCCTTCGTATCCCGTCCCGGCTTAACACCAGGAATAAACCCATTATTACGCTTCAGATCATCTGACATCTGAGTCGGATTAATCGTGATAGCAGTATAAAAATAGGTAAACAGAATGATCAAAACAGCAAAAACGAAATTATACCAAAATCCCGTATTGTCCATAAAGGCTGCCCAAAAACCAGATTGCTCACCTGTACTAGAGAAACCCACAATAGAAATAGGGATAAACATAATTGCCTGGGCAAAAATGATAGGCATCACATTCGCCGCATTAACCTTCAAAGGAATATACTGGCGAGCTCCTCCATATTGCTTGTTACCGATAATCCTCTTCGCATATTGAACAGGCACCTTGCGTGTTCCTTGAACCAACAAGATGGCACCAGCAATTACCAGCAATAAGAATAACATCTCAAAAAGGAACATCACCAAACCACCGGTCTTTTCACTTGTCCTAGATACAAACTCTTGAAACAAAGAATGAGGAAGACGAGCTATGATACCAACCAAGATAATAAAGGAAATACCATTTCCTACACCCTTATCCGTAATACGCTCACCTAACCAAAGGATGAACATACTTCCAGCGGCAAGGATTATCGCGGAAGATATCGTAAACCAAATTCCTCCAGGTAACGTTGCGCCTACAGCTTTTAACTGAACACTCAAGTTCACCAAATAAGTTGGACCTTGAAATAAAAGAATAGCCACTGTCAAATAACGAGTCCACTGGTTAATTTTGCGACGGCCACTCTCGCCTTCCCGCTGCATCTTCTGGAAAGAAGGAACCGCGATAGCAAGCAACTGCATCACGATTGAAGCGGAGATATAAGGCATGATACCTAACGCGAAAATAGACGCATTAGAAAATGCGCCTCCAGAAAACATATCCAACAGGGCCATCAAGCCACCTCGGGTCTGTTCTTGTAAAGCAGTCAATGCTTTTGGATCAATACCAGGAAGCACCACATAGGTTCCGAAACGATAAATCGCCACCAATAAAAGAGTGGTGAGGATCCGATTTCTCAGATCCTCAATCTTCCAGATATTCTTTATTGTTTCAACAGCTCTCATGTCTTAGAGTTTAACAACAGATCCACCTGCGGCCGTGATTGCTGTCTCAGCTGCTTTAGAGAAGGCATGAGCCTCAACCTCAAGCTTAGCGCTCAACTCGCCATTAGCCAAAATTTTCACCAATTGAGAAGAAGAGATGAAACCTGCATCTACTAACTCAGCAATACCGATCTTAGTAAGGTTCTTCTGCTCAGCCAACTGTTGCAAAGTGGAAATGTTAATCGCTTTATATTCTACTCTATTAATATTCTTGAAACCAAATTTAGGCAAACGTCTCTGGATAGGCATCTGGCCACCCTCGAAACCGATCTTGTTCTTATAACCAGATCTTGATTTAGCGCCCTTATGACCTCTTGTAGAAGTTCCACCCAAACCAGAACCGGGACCACGTCCGATTCTTTTACGAGTTTTAGTAGAACCTGCCGCAGGTTTTAAATTTGATAAATCCATATTATTGCTTATTTAATAGTCAATCACAATTATTTTTCTACAGATACCAAGTGTTTTACCTTCTCAACCATTCCCAAGATAGCGGGAGTAGCCTCGTGCTCAACAACCTGATTCATTTTTCTCAAACCCAGAGCATCCAGTGTTCCTTTTTGATCCTTCGGACATTTAATTCTACTCTTAACTTGCTTAATTTTAATTGTTGCCATAATGAAAATCCTCCCGAATTAACCTTTAAACACTTTCTCTACCGAAACGCCTCTATTCTGAGCCACCATATAAGGATTTCTCAACTCACTCAAAGCAGCAATAGTAGCCTTCACCAAGTTGTGAGGGTTAGAAGAACCTTTCGATTTAGCCAACACGTCAGAAATACCGACGCTTTCCAATACCGCACGCATAGCACCACCAGCCTTAACACCAGTACCATGAGATGCCGGGCAGATCAACACATTCGCACCACCGAACTTAGCGGCTTGTGAATGAGGGATCGTTCCTTTATATACAGGCACCTTGATCAAGTTCTTCTTAGCGGCCTCTACACCTTTAGCGATTGCTGTAGTTACCTCACCGGCCTTACCAAGGCCCCAGCCAACGATACCATCCTCATTACCTACGACAACAATCGCAGCAAAGCTGAATGTACGTCCACCTTTTGTAACCTTTGTAACACGGTTGATAGCCACAAGTCTATCTTTCAACTCCAAGTCGTTGGTCGATTTAACTCTATTATTTGCCATTTTATATTAAAATTTAAGGCCGCCGTTACGTGCAGCATCCGCTAATTCTTTAACTCTACCATGATACAAATAGCCGTTACGATCGAAAACAACAGAAACAACACCTGCCTCTTGTGCCTTCTTTGCGATCATCTCACCGACTTTAGCAGCGATCTCCTTTTTCGGAGCCTTGATATCAAGCTTCAAAGATGAAGCCGCAGCCAAAGTTTTACCTACGGTATCATCAATAACTTGAGCGTAGATCTGTTTATTACTTCTGAATACAGTCAAACGTGGACGCTCAGCTGTTCCTGAAATCTTACCACGGATTCCAGCCTTTATCTTTAATCTTCTTTTTTCTTTCGTTAACATGATAATTCCCGTTTACGTAAATTACTTACCTGCAGACTTACCAGATTTTCTACGGATCTCCTCACCGACAAACTTAATACCTTTTCCCTTATAAGGCTCAGGCATTCTGAATGAACGGATCTTCGCGCAAACCTGACCTAACAACTGCTTATCAGCTGACTCCAAAATAATAAGAGGATTCTTATTTCTCTCAGACTTAGTCTCAACCTTAATCTCTTTAGGCAACATCAAATAGATATTGTGAGTATAACCCAAAGACAAATCCAAAAGCTGTCCAGCGTTAGATACACGGTAGCCGACACCAACAAGCTCAAGCTCCTTCTTGTAACCCTCTGAACAACCCACAACCATGTTGTGAATCAACGCACGATACAAGCCATGCAAAGCGCGGTGCTCCTTGTCGTCTGATGGACGAGACAAAAGAACAACGCCATCCTCCAAAGTAACCTTAATATCAGGATTAACCGTCTGAGTCAACTCACCCTTCGGGCCCTTTACAGTTACCACATTATCATTGATCGCTACAGTTACTCCCGCAGGCAAATGAATTGGCAATTTTCCTATTCTAGACATTCTACTTTCCTCCTAAATTAATAAACATAACACAATACCTCGCCACCAATCTTCAAATCACGAGCTTCCTTGTCTGTCATTACTCCTTTGGAAGTAGAAAGAACAGCAATACCCAAACCATTCAGGACACGGGGCATATCCTTATAACCCGTGTATTTACGTAAACCCGGGGTAGAAACTCTCTCAAGTTTCTTGATCGCGTTCACCTTGTTTACCAAATCATACTTCAAGGCGATCTTGATCGTTCCCTGTGGTCCATCCTCTACGAATTTGAAATTAAGGATGTAACCTTTCTCAAAAAGGATCTTAGTGATCTCTTTCTTTAAATTTGACGCAGGCACCTCAACTACTCTGTGTTTAGCCTTGATCGCATTACGCAATCTTGTCAAATAATCTGCAATAGGATCTGTCATAAAAATTTTAATTAAATTGATCCGGACATCCGGACAATATTTAAACAAAAAACTGAATTACCAACTTGCCTTTTTTACTCCCGGGATCAAGCCCTGAGATGCCATCTCACGGAACTGGATACGAGAAATGCCAAATTGTCTGATATAACCTTTAGGACGACCAGTGATCTTGCAACGATTATGCAAGCGAACCGGTGAAGCGTTCTTAGGCAGCGCCTGAAGAGCCTCATAATTACCCTCAGCCTTCAACTGCGCTCTTTTAGCGGCATATTTAGCAACAAGTTTCGCTCTTTTTACTTCACGAGCTTTCATTGATTCCTTAGCCATAACTACTTAGATTTTTTTTCGTTTTTAAAAGGCAACCCAAATTCTCTCAAAAGAGCGTAACCTTCCTCATCTGTTTTCGCAGAGGTTACAAAGGTAATATTCATTCCCAATATTTTGGTAATATTGTCGATATTTATTTCAGGAAAAATGATTTGCTCCTGAATTCCTAATGTATAATTACCTCTTCCGTCCAACTGACCTTGAATACCCTTGAAGTCGCGGATACGAGGCAAAGAGATTCTGATCAATCTCTCCAAGAACTCGTACATCTGCTCACGACGCAATGTAACCATCACTCCGATAGGCATTTTCTTACGCAACTTAAAGTTTGAGATATCCTTCTTAGATACAGTAGCGACAGCTTTCTGGCCCGTGATAGCGGTCAGCTCGCTGATAGCGACATCGATAATCTTCTTATCGGCGACTGCCATACCCAAACCTTGATTAATAACGATCTTCTTCAAGACAGGAACCTGCATCACTGATTTGTAACCAAACTCCTTAATCAAAGCTGGAACGATCCGCTCTTGATATTCTTTCTTAAGACTAGCAGTGTTGCTCATTACTTAATCTCCTCCCCTGATTTTTTAGAATAACGTACTAAAGATCCATTCTCATCCAACTTACGGCCAATACGAGTCGGCTTACCGCTTTTCGGATCGATCACGTTCAAGTTAGAGATATGAATAGGAGCCTCTTTCTTCTCAATACCTCCCTGAGGATTTTTCGCACTAGGCTTTGTGTGCTTAGATACCATGTTAACACCTTCTACTACCGCACGCTGTTCTTTAACCAAGACGCGGAGGACACGACCACTTTTACCTTTGTCATCGCCAGTATTAACGAAAACGATATCACCCTTTTTAATATGTAACTTACTCATTAGTTTCCGAATTTACACAATTAAAGAACTTCCGGAGCAAGTGAAACGATCTTCATGTTAGAGGCACGCAGCTCTCTAGCGACCGGGCCAAATATACGGCTACCGCGAATATCACCACTTGCGTTCAATAAAACACATGCGTTGTCATCAAAACGGATATAAGAACCATCCGCACGACGAACTTCTTTCTTCGTTCTTACGATAACAGCTTTTGAAACGGCACCCTTCTTGATATCGCTTGACGGGATAACACTCTTAATCGCAACAACGATCACATCACCCACTGTCGCATAACGTCTTTTCGTACCACCCAATACGCGAATACACAAAGCCTCTCTCGCGCCACTATTATCAGCTACTACTAATCTTGATTCTTGCTGTATCATGTTACTTAGCCCTTTCGATTATTTGAACTAATCTCCATCTTTTAGTTTTGCTCAAAGGACGAGTCTCCATAATGCGTACGATATCACCAATGTTGCACTCGTTCTTCTCATCATGAGCGTGATATTTCTTTGTCTTGTTGACAAACTTACCGTAGATAGGGTGTTTTTCCTTCCACTTTACAGCAACCGTGATAGTCTTCTCCATCTTGTTGCTGAGAACCACGCCAGTTCTTTCCTTTCTTAAATTTCTAGTTTCCATCAGGCTTCCCCCCTATTATTTGTTGTTTAGTTCTCTCTGACGCAATTCTGTTTTCATGCGTGCGATCAATTTGCGTTGCTTTCTAATCTGAGAAGGATTATCGAGCGGAGTAATACTATGATTAATACGCATCTTATCATAAGCGATAACCTCCGCAGCGATTCTCTCCTGCAATTCTTTTGTGCTTAATTCTCTAATTTCTGCATTCTTCATAACAATTACGCATTTTGATTTTGCATGTCATAATCACGTCTCACAACAAACTTAGTCGTCACAGGCAACTTTTGCGCAGCTAAACGCAAAGCCTCCTTAGCGATATCAAAAGGAACTCCCTCTACCTCGAAAATCATACGGCCTGGAGTAACAGGAGCGACAAAACCTTCTGGATTACCTTTTCCTTTACCCATACGGACCTCAGCCGGCTTCTTCGTGATCGGTTTATCCGGGAAAATTCTAACCCAAACCTGACCTTGACGTTGCATATAACGAGTTACCGCAATACGGGCAGCCTCAATCTGCCGACCGGTAATCCATTTGCTCTCTAACGATTTTATACCAAAAGAACCGAAGGCAAGCTGATTTCCTCTTTGGGCGTTACCTTTCATACGCCCTTTCTGCTGTCTTCTGAACTTGGTTTTCTTAGGTTGTAACATCTCTTCTTAATTCTTCTAACGTTTAACGATTAGCTTTCTTTCTCTTGAAGTTTTTCTCTCTTCCACCGCCTTGGTTATCGTTACGACGACCTGTTTCCTTAACAGCAGTGAATGAAGGAGCCAAATCACGTTTACCGTAAACTTCGCCACGGCAAATCCAAACCTTAACACCCAGCAAACCTACCTTTGTCAAAGCCTCTGCCAAAGCATAATCAATATCGGCACGATAAGTATGCAACGGAGTTCTTCCCTCTTTGTACATCTCAGAACGAGCCATCTCAGCGCCATTCAAACGACCAGAGATCTGGATCTTGATACCCTCAGCGCCCATTCTCATCGTAGAAGCGATAGCCATCTTGACAGCACGACGGTAAGCGATCTTGCCCTCCAACTGACGTGCGATGTTATTCGCTACGATAACAGCGTCCAACTCAGGTCTCTTAACCTCGAAGATGTTAATCTGTACATCCTTGTCAGTGATCTTCTTCAACTCCTCTTTAAGTTTATCAACCTCCTGACCACCTTTACCGATAATGATACCTGGACGAGATGTGCAAATTGTGATCGTGATCAACTTCAACGTACGCTCAATAACGATACGAGATACACTGGCTTTTGCGAGACGGGCATTCAGATATTTACGGATTTTGCTATCCTCGAGCAAAGTGTCACCGTAATGCTTGCCGCCATACCAATTGGAATCCCAGCCACGAATAATTCCTAAACGATTACTAACTGGATTAACTTTTTGTCCCATCTGCAAATTATTTTTGAGTATCTTTATTAGCTATTGTATCAACAAACAAAGTTACATGATTCGAACGCTTACGAATTCTATAACCTCTTCCCTGGGGAGCAGGACGCATTCTCTTCAATGTTGTAGCGCAGTCAACATAGATTGAGGAAATACGCAACTCTCCCGCCTCTGCTTTACGTTCATTCTTCTGTTCCCAGTTAGCGATAGCTGAACGAAGCAATTTCTCTACTCTTGCCGCAGCCTCTTTATTAGAAAACTTCAAGACACCTAACGCACGGAAAACCTCCATTCCACGTACCATGTCAACCACCAATCTCATCTTACGGGGAGAAGTAGGCACGTTGCGAAGTTTCGCGAAATACATTGTCTTTTGGGCTTCTTTTCTTGCTTCAGCTGATATTCTTTTTCTAGCACCCATTTTATTAGATTCTTTCTTTTAATTAAAAGTTACTTGTTTATCCCAAGATTACTTTTTCTTATTACCTGCGTGACCACGGAATGTACGAGTCGGAGAGAACTCTCCCAACTTGTGACCAACCATGTTCTCAGTCACGAACACAGGGATAAACTTATTACCATTATGTACTGCAATTGTATGCCCTACAAAGTCAGGCGAAATCATAGAAGCTCTTGACCAAGTCTTGACCACTGATTTCTTACCGGTCTCATTCATAGCAAGAACTTTCTTCTCAAGCTTAACGTTAATGTACGGGCCTTTTTTAAGCGAACGACTCATAGTTTATTCAATTAATCAGATTATTTCTTTCTTCTTTCAATAATATACTTTGAAGAATGCTTCTTAGGAGCTCTTGTCTTCAAGCCCTTAGCATACAAGCCCTTCCGTGAACGTGGATGACCTCCTGAAGCGCGTCCTTCACCACCACCCATTGGGTGATCAACCGGGTTCATTACAACACCACGGTTATGAGGACGACGACCGAGCCATCTAGAACGACCTGCTTTACCTGATTTTTCAAGACCATGGTCTGAGTTGCCTACCGCACCAATCGTAGCCTTACAAATTGCAAGAATCTTTCTTGTCTCACCAGAAGGCATCTTAATGATCGCATAAGCGCCTTCCTTTGATACCAGCTGAGCAAACGCGCCAGCGGAACGAACCAATTTCGCGCCTTGTCCCGGACGAAGCTCAATGTTGTGGATAATCGTACCGACAGGGATGTTCTCCATAGGTAACGTATTACCAACCTCGGGAGCCACCTGGCTACCTGAAATCACTGTTTGGCCAACTTCCAAGCCGTTCGGAGCGATGATATAGCTCTTCGCGCCATCAGCATAATACAACAACGCGATACGAGATGAACGGTTAGGATCGTACTCGATCGTCTTAACTGTTGCTGGAACGCCATCCTTATTTCTCTTGAAGTCGATCAATCTGTACTTGCGCTTGTGGCCACCACCCAGATAACGCATCGTCATCTTACCAGTGTTATTACGGCCACCCGTACTCTTCTTACCTACCACAAGAGATTTCTCTGGTGTACTTGCAGTGATCTTATCAAATGCACCAATAACTTTGTGTCTTTGCCCCGGTGTCGTGGGCTTTAATTTACGAATTCCCATTTCTTCTTTTAGATATTGCTAAAGAAATCAATTGTTTGACCTTCTTTCAAGGTTACGATCGCTTTCTTAAAAGCCGATTGTTTACCATTAATGATACCAGACTTTGTATAACGGCTCTTGCGTTTTCCTGAATAGTTCATCGTGTTTACAGAAACAACGTTCACATTATACAACTCTTCTACCGCCTTCTTAATCTCCAACTTATTGGCATCAGGAGAAACGCGAAAACCATAGCGATTCGGCATCTTCTCTGTTATCGCTGTCTGCTTCTCTGTTACTATAGGCTTAATAATAATTCCCATTACCTTACTCCTTATGCTTTAAAATTATTCTCCACAACGGCCACTGATTTCTCTGTCAAAACAAGGTTAACAGCGTTTAACACATCATAAGTGTTCAATTCAGAAGCAGTTACGACTTTTGTCTTCTCCAAATTTCGAGACGACAAATATACTAATTTATTGTTCTCGGGTAAAACCATAAGTAACTTTTTATCAGCCACTTTGAGGTTTTTAGTAATTGTTACGAAATCTTTTGTTTTCGGAGTCTCAAAAGTGAAATCCTCAACAACGACAATCGCATTATTCTTAGCCTTATAGCTCAATGCTGACTTACGGGCCAGAGCCTTGACCTTCTTGTTCAACTTGAAGCTGTAATCACGAGGTTTCGGACCGAATACACGACCACCACCTACCAATACAGGAGAGTTGATATCACCACGACGAGCGCCGCCTCCACCTTTCTGGCGGATCAACTTACGAGTACTACCAGATACTTCGCTTCTCTCCTTCGATTTATGAGTACCCTGACGCTTGTTAGCCATGAATTGCTTAACCGCCAAGTAAATCGCATGATCATTTGGCTCAATGCCGAAAATCGCATCACTTAAAGTTACCTTTCTACCGGTATCTTCACCCTTAATATTATATACGCTCAGTTCCATTATTTTTCGATTAATAAGATTGAACCTTTTGCTCCTGGAACAGATCCTTTAACCAATAAAAGATTGTGCTCCGGCATTACCTTGATCACTTGAAGATTCTGCACAGTAACGCGCTCATTACCCATTTGGCCGGCCATTCTCATGCCCTTGAAGACCTTTGCGGGATAAGAACAAGCACCGATACTACCCGGCGCACGAAGACGGTTGTGCTGACCGTGAGTAGACTGACCTACACCGCCGAAACCATGACGCTTAACAACACCCTGGAAACCTTTACCCTTAGAGGTGCCAACAACGTCAACGAAACCAGCGTTCTCAAACAGGTCTACCGTAATAACGTCACCCAACTTGTAAGAATTCTCAAATCCCTTGAACTCGGCCAAGTGTCTCTTGGGAGTTACACCTGCTTTCTTAAAATGACCCATCTCAGGATTCGTTGTGTGTTTCTCTTTCTTGTCCTGGAAACCCAACTGAATCGCCTCATAGCCGTCATTCTCAATTGTCTTGATTTGTGTAACAACACAAGGACCTACTTCGATAACAGTGCATGGAAGATTCTTTCCCTCGGCACTGAAAACGGATGTCATTCCGATTTTTTTTCCTAATAATCCTGGCATTTCACTAAATATTAAAATACTTAAACCTTAATTTCTACCTCAACTCCGCTCGGTAACTCAAGCTTCATCAAAGCGTCAACCGTTTTAGCGGTTGAACTGTAAATATCAATCAATCTCTTGAAAGAAGAAAGTTCGAACTGCTCACGAGATTTCTTGTTTACGAATGTTGAGCGGTTCACCGTAAAGATACGCTTATGAGTAGGAAGGGGAATCGGACCACTTACTACGGCACCTGTAGCTTTTACGGTCTTTACGATTTTCTCGGCAGACTTGTCTACCAGAGAATAATCGTAAGATTTCAATTTAATTCTGATCTTTTGGCTCATATTTATAAGATATATTTCAACTATTATTTGATCAAATCTGCACGACCCTGTACCTCAGTCAAAACTTGTTTTGCGATTGCGGAAGATACTTGAGCGTAGTGAGAGAACTGCATAGACGAAGTAGCACGTCCTGAAGTAATCGTACGCAAAGCTGTTACATAACCGAATGTCTCAGCCAAAGGAACTTTTGCCTTCACGATACGAGCGCCCGTACGGCTAGACTCCATACCCTCAACCTGACCACGACGCTTGTTCAAGTCACCGATAACATCACCCATGCTCTCCTCCGGAGTAACAACCTCGATCTTCATGATCGGCTCCATCAAAGCTGGACCTGCCTTCTCACATGCGTTCTTGAACGCCTGGATAGCGGCGATCTCGAATGACAACTGGTCAGAGTCAACCGGGTGGAAAGAACCATCGATCAATGTTACCTTCAACTGATCCAACGGATAACCAGCCAAGACACCATTCTTCATAGCCTTCTCGAAACCTTTCTGTACTGAAGGGATAAACTCCTTAGGCACGTTACCACCCTTTACCTCATCGATAAACTGAAGTGTACCTGTGAAGTCCTCGTCTGCCGGCTCAATACGAACGATGATATCAGCGAACTTACCACGACCACCAGATTGCTTCTTGTAAACCTCACGCAACTCAACCGGCTTCGTGATAGCCTCTTTGTAAGTAACCTGAGGACGGCCCTGATTACACTCAACCTTGAACTCACGACGCAAACGGTCGATAATGATATCCAAGTGAAGCTCACCCATACCGCTGATGACTGTCTGACCAGTCTCCTCGTTAGTCTGAACACGGAAAGTAGGATCCTCCTCAGCCAACTTAGCCAAGCCCATACCCAACTTATCCAAATCCTTCTGAGTCTTAGGCTCGACAGCGATACCAATCACAGGCTCCGGGAACTCCATAGACTCCAAAACGATCGGGTTGTTCTCATCACACAAAGTATCACCAGTACGGATATCCTTGAAACCTACACCAGCACCGATATCACCACAACCGATTACCTCCATCGGGTTCTGCTTGTTTGAATGCATCTGGAACAGACGAGAGATACGCTCTTTCTTACCAGAACGAGTATTCAAAATATAAGAACCAGCGACCATAGAACCGGCATAGACACGGAAGAAGCACAAACGGCCAACATACGGGTCTGTAGCGATCTTGAACGCCAAAGCTGTCAACGGCTCCTCGAACAACGGCTTACGAGTCAGAACCTTCTCAGGATCACTAGGATCATGACCCTCGATAGCAGGAGTATCCTCTGGGCTCGGCAAATAAGCACAAACAGCGTCAAGCAAAGTCTGTACACCCTTATTCTTGAAAGAAGAACCACAGATCATCGGGTTGATCTGCATAGCGAGCGTACCCTTACGGATAGCAGCCTTGATCTCAGCCTCAGTGATAGTTGAAGGATCGTCGAAATACTTCTCCATCAAAGCGTCGTCGCACTCAGCCAAAACCTCGAGCATCTTGTCTCTCCACTCCTCTGCCTCAGAAACCAACTCTGCCGGGATCTCCTCGATTGAGTACTCAGCACCCATGGTCTCATCATGCCAAAGGATAGCCTTCATAGCGACCAAGTCTACGACACCTCTGAAGTTCTCCTCAGCACCGATAGGGATCTGGATCGGACATGGTGTAGCACCAAGAACCTCCTTAACCTGACGAACAACCTCGAAGAAATTAGCGCCAGAACGGTCCATCTTGTTCACGTAGCCGATACGCGGCACATTATACTTATCAGCTTGACGCCATACAGTCTCTGACTGAGGCTCAACACCACCTACAGCACAGAAAGCGGCTACGGCACCATCAAGGATACGCAACGAACGCTCAACCTCTACAGTGAAGTCAACGTGCCCCGGGGTATCAATCAAGTTGATCTTAAATTTCTCATTATTATATTTCCAGAAAGTTGTCGTCGCAGCGGAAGTAATGGTAATACCACGCTCCTGCTCCTGCTCCATCCAGTCCATTGTAGCGGCACCATCGTGCACCTCACCAATCTTATGAGTCAAACCGGTGTAGAAAAGAATACGCTCTGAAGTCGTCGTCTTTCCGGCATCGATATGCGCCATGATACCAATATTTCTGGTATATTTTAAAAGTTCGTCAGCTTTTGTTGCCATCTGTTTATAATCTTACTTATTTGTGAAAATTAAAATCTGAAGTGAGCGAACGCACGGTTAGCCTCAGCCATACGGTGCATATCCTCTTTTCTCTTGAATGCGCCGCCTTGGTTGTTGAATGCGTCAACAATTTCTGCGGATAATTTATCAGACATTGTTTTACCACCACGCTTACGAGCGAAGATGATAAGGTTCTTCATCGAGATGGACTCTTTACGATCCGGGCGGATCTCAGTAGGTACTTGGAATGTGGCTCCACCTACACGGCGTGATTTAACCTCTACCTGAGGAGTAATGTTATCTAAGGCAGCTTTCCAGATCTCCAAAGCGGACTTCTCTTCGTTAGGCAATTTAGCCTTTACGCTCTCCAATGCGGAATAGAAGATCTCAAAAGCAGTATTCTTCTTGCCGTCATACATCAAATGGTTAACGAATTTCGTAACCTTTACATCTCCGAAAACAGGATCTGGCAATACCTGTCTTTTCTTTGGTTTTGCTTTTCTCATTTTTGTAAATAAAATTTCGTTCTTGTTTTTTGGTTGCCTTTAATTTGTCTTCAACGGTTCCGCTGAACCATTTACTCAACCTTAAGCTTATCCAAACAACTCAAACCTAAATTAATGACTTAATTTAAAATCTCAGTTTGAAGGTGTAGAGTGATTATTTCTTTTTACCCTTAGCGGCAGCTGCAGCCTGACCTGGTTTCGGTCTCTTAGCGCCATACTTAGAGCGTCTTTGCGTACGGGCGTTTACACCAGCTGTATCCAATGTACCGCGAACGATATGATAACGAACACCAGGAAGATCCTTAACACGACCACCGCGAACCAGCACGATTGAGTGCTCCTGCAAGTTGTGACCCTCGCCCGGGATGTAAGAGTTAACCTCCTTACCATTTGTCAAACGTACTCTCGCTACTTTACGCATCGCTGAGTTAGGCTTCTTCGGAGTCGTCGTGTAAACACGGACACAGACACCACGTCTCTGAGGACATGAGTCCAATGCGGGTGACTTACCCTTCTCTACCAAAGTTTCCCTTCCTTTTCTAACTAATTGTTGAATTGTAGGCATTTTTTTTCTTTTTAAACTTTGAAATGTGTTATATAATTACTTTATCTTCTCAATTTCCAGGCTTAAGGGAAAGTATCACGATCAGTTATTCAACCACTTGACACATCTTTCTATTCACCTTACGCCTAAATCGCCGCAAAGGTACACATTTGTATCTGTTCAACAAGTTACCAATGAAGGGAAAACGAATGGTTTTATACACTTTTAACATTATTTATCCAAGTGCCTAGCGTTACTCGACCAATAACAACCATCAAGACTCACAATAACGGTTATGGTCAGCCCTTCACGACAGGCATTGTTTCCATATTATAACAGGCAATATTCACCAACTATAACCGGTATTATAGTCTCTTCATAACAGTTACAAGAAACAAGGGGCAATTAGTGGAGTTCATCCGACAAAGGCGATTGATCAACGTGAACGGATGTCGCCTAAATTCACCTTAAGAGCCCATCCCTTCCACTTCCGGTATGGCTCAAATTTTGTTCGAAGAAAACTATCATTTTGTCCGAAAGAAATTTCATTTTCCTTCGAAAGAAAATTTCTTTTCTTTCGGACAAAATTAACGGCGAATCAACCGGAATTAATTCCTTATACCAGACCTACACCAGAGAGGATTCCCGGAGCACGTTTTTCAGCTAAAACGTTTCGCCAACTCATCATCGCCAATGATCGACAAGATGGTTAGTCCATCCGGAGTCAGGTTAATATCACTCGATGAAAAAAGCGAAGCCAACAAATCATCCATCTCTTCCGCGGAAAGAGATTTCCCAACCTGTATGGCCGAGGCCTTCGCCATCGAGAGCGCCAACGAAGAGGCCACCTGATCATGAGCGTCCAATCCGATTTCCATAACGCCCGCTACCAGGTCATGCAACAACCGGACCATATCGACATTCTCCAATCCAGAGGGTAACCCGTTGATCGAATAGCTTCCACCACCCAGATCGCTCAAGTCAAACCCCATATATCGCAAATCCTCCAACAAGCCAGGAAGCAATACCTGCTCAGAAGGCGTAAACTCGATAATCTCCGGGAAAAGAATCTGCTGGGAATTCCCCTGCCGGTCACGGATCTGCGCCAGATAGCGATCATAGAGTATGCGGATATGGGCACGTCTTTGGTTAATCAGGGCCAAGCCAGATTTCAGGCATGTCAATATGTACCGTTGCTTATATTGCATGCAAGGCACGATCGACTCCTCAGGGAAAAAGTTCTGAGGCGCCTTTTCTTCACGAGTAACCACCGTCCGCTCCTCATCACTCAACTCATCAAATGGAATAGTAGCCAACTCACGCTGTACTGCCGCCCGATCGTCCTCAAATCCCTTATACAAGGCAGCCCAGTCAAAAGAATCCTGCCCGGAGGTCTCCTTGGAAGACTCACCGAAAGGATTGTAGGCATTATCCAATTGGACCTTAGGAGGCGTACGATTTCCACGTGTTTCCGTCACCGGGTTATAGACCGGGATATCGATAGCGTCGTCCATATTGAAATCGATCGTAGGGATCGCGCTCGACTTCGCCAAAGCCTCGCGCACGGCGGCCTGAAGGATTTGCCAGATCGGTTGCTCGTTCTCGAACTTGATCTCCGTCTTAGTCGGATGGATATTGACATCAATCGTTGCCGGATCAAGCGTAAAATAGATGAAATAACAAGGCTGCTCGCCCGCGGGGATCAATTGCTCGTAAGCCTGCATAACCGCTTTATGGAAATAGGGATGTTTCATAAAACGACCATTCACGAAAAAGTATTGAAGTGCCCCACGTTTCTTGGTTGAGTCTGGCCGGCCGATAAATCCCGAGATCGTCACCATCGAGCTTTGGGCATCCACCGTCAGCAATTTTTGGTTCAACGCTTTTCCATATACATTAATAATACGCTGCCGAACACCCGACTCGGGCAAGCTCAATATTTCCGTACCATTATGGAAGAGAGAGAAAGAGACGTGAGAGTTAACAAGAGCTACCCGCTCAAACTCCATTACGATATTTCGGAACTCCGTCTCATTCGACTTCAGGAACTTCCGTCGGGCGGGAACATTAAAAAACAGGTTCTTTACCGAAAAGGAGCTGCCCTCAGCGCAACCAGCCGGCTCAACCGACTCGACAACCGAGCCAGAAATGGACAGGCAGGTCCCTAAATCCGCCCCACGCAGCCGTGTCTGCAATTCCACTTGCGCCACGGCGGCAATCGAAGCCAACGCCTCGCCACGAAATCCCATTGAGCGCAAAGAAAACAGATCGTCAACCGAAGATATTTTTGAGGTCGCGTGCCGCTCGAACGCCATGCGGGCATCCGTCTCGGACATGCCCTTACCGTCATCGATCACCTGCACCAAAGTCTTTCCGGCATCCTTGATAACCACGCTTATCGACTGGGCACCGGCATCGATCGCATTCTCGACCAACTCTTTCACGACCGAGGCAGGACGTTGGATCACCTCGCCGGCAGCGATCTGGTTGGCGATGTGATCCGGAAGAAGATGAATAATGTCGCTCATTACCAGAATAAACACCAGAACAACGCTAACAAAACAGCCAAGACCACAAACAACTTGACATTCTTATATGTCCTCGATCGGGAACTCTCACCTCGCTCAACATGTTTTTTCAAATGCGAAGTTCCTTCAATAAAAGTGCCTTTGATATGAGGCTTATACTCTTCCAAAGGTTCCTCTATACCCATCTCGCGCTTAACTTTACTGATACGTTCCTCCAATGCCTCCTTACGCGGATCCCAGTAGATTGGCTTATGATCAAACTGCCGCGGCTTGCGCATATTGTAAAATGAGAAAAATGCCATAATTAATCCTCCTTACTACACTAAATATCATTCCGCTAATGTACAAATTTATTACTTCTCTTTATAGCCTCTGACGCTTTTCTTTTTACGACCTGGTAAATATCGTCCTTTCCCTGTGGACGAATATAATCAAACCAATAAAAATCCTTCAAGAATTTCATCTCAGGCTTCAAATCCGGGATTGGCGTCAATGAACCTGTTGGCGTAGGCCAGATCTTCAGTCGCTCCAGCTTATTATCCTTAACCCAAATCGTCAGGAATCCGCTCTTGGTCTCATTCAACCCAACCATCGCCCCATCATCCTCTACAGGATAGAAGATCGATTCAGCGCTACCGGAAACATCGATCTGACGGATCGCCTTCCCCTCAAAATAGGCCTTCAGGTCGTTTCCCTTCAACTGATTATAGTAAGTCGTATCCACATATTGGGCCGCCATGGCAAATTGCCGGACATGCGCATGATCGATTGTCGAGTCGTTCATATATATCAAGATCGTATCGCCATACATTTGGTATTGCTCATTCCAGATGATCGGCTCCTTGAACATATACAAGACCGTATCACGTGTGTCGAACAACATCGAATCACACACGCCCTGAAGATCGAAACGATAGAAGCGAACACCATAATAGGCTTTCACCTCCCGATAGGCAGAATCGGCAACCCCTACAGTCGTCATCTCCAATGTATCGGCATGCAGGAACAACGTATCACCCTGACTGTACTCCAGAAAACGGGCACTATCCGTCGCGAACGCATACTCTGTCCGCTCATCATAAAAACCATATTGTCCCTCCAACGTCACCAGATTCAAGGTATCAATCAAGCTCATATTGCCAAACACCTCTCCGAAACCACGTTCACGATCGTAAGCGATCGAATCGCCCACCAGTATCCGACTACCAGACCGGACTTCCGAACGGTCCAACAGGAAAGAGGTATTATTAACCGTATCATACCAACCTTTGGAAGTATGGATCTCTCCACTATCAGACACAATGACAGAAGGGCCTAAGATATTGGCCAGCTTCGACTCCGTATTATAATGCAACGTATCAGAATAGAGCGTGAAATGCTCATTCTCTAACTTGACGCTATCATTAAAATAGGCCCATTTCGTGTCCGGAGAATATTGCCCATAAAAAGAGGAGAGCTGATTGAGCGAGTCTACGATCATACCACCCTCAAAATAATAACCGATATTGGTATAACGCTCATAATTTAAGCTATCGGTAAACAGGGTGACCTGACCGTTCTCCATCCGGACATTTTCACGGAGGTATGCGACTTGACCGTTTCCGTCATAGAACAGGTAATCACCGAAAACAAAAAGCGTGTCTCCCTGCTCCATCCGCACATGACTGAACGCCTCTAGCGAGTTGGTACTCTCAAAGAAATAGGCGCTGTCGCAATACATATAAGCACTGTCATGACGGAAACAGACATTGCCATTAAGGACCTGCGCATCAGCATTCCGCTCACGATCGAACGACAGGGAATCCGCATGCACCAAATAAACCCGGGTCGCCCTGACAACCGTATCCTTCTGAGCGGTTCCTACGCTATCCACCACGGGAACAGCCCGAACAGTGTCGGGCAAAAACAGGTCAACGCTATCCCGATCCTGAGCGGATAAGGATAGCGTCAACATATTAAAAAGTACAAAACAAAAAAGCCTGAATACAAATCTCATTCCTTAATCCATCCCGGATACTTAAAATCGCAATTCTGCCATCCTTCGCTGATGCGAACAAATGTCGTCTTTTGCTTTTCCTTTATCCAATTATTAAGTAACTCTTCCTTCTTACGGGATTCGACAATTGTTTTCAATGCCTGGTAATCATCAGAGATATTGGCCTTATGTCCCTCCACACGAGCCTTAAGCTTAACAATAGCGACCACCTCCTTTTGTTTATTGGTCAACATCGTAAATGGCTTGGAAATCTCACCAACCTCCATATCATAAACCACCTTTCCAATTTCCTGAGGCAACTCTTGCATCTCGAACTTAGGGGTTCCCATATTCGAGCTCTCATAATCCTGGTTCACCATCAATCCCTTGTTATTACGCGTATCCTTGTCAGCGGACAAGAAAGTCGCCGCCTCGTCAAAAGTAAATTTCTCCTCTTTCAAGTCATTATACAAAGTATCCATCTTGGCCATCGCCGCATTCAACTCTGTCTCGGAGATTTTCGGTTTCAACAAGATATGGCGGCAATTAATACGGTCACCACGCTTCTCGATCAACTGGATAATATGGAAACCATACTCTGTCTGGACAATCTGTGAAACACGCTTGGAATCTTTCAAGTTAAACGCCACGTTCGCAAACTCAGGCAACAGACCTGTCTTACTCATGAAACCCAGCTCACCACCACGAGCCGCCGAACCCGGATCCTCCGAATAAAGGCGGGCAAGAGTCGAGAACTCCATCTTACCACTGTTCACCTGTTCCGTGAACTCACGCAAACGAGCCTTGATCGCGTCCGTTTCCTCAAAAGGAATCTTCGGTTCCATCGTGATGATCTGAACCTCTACCGTAGTCGGCACATTAGGCAAACTATCCTGCGATAAAGTACTGTAATATTTCCGGACCTCAGAGGGCGTCAACTTAATCTCGCCAATCAATTGCTGCTGCATTTGCTGAACGATCTGCTGCTCACGTACCGTCTCTTTACGCTCATCCTTGATCTGAGAATATTTCTTACCAAAATACTCCTCCAATTTCTCCCGGGAACCGATCTGGTTTACGGCCATATTCATCCATTGCTCTACATTCTGGAGAACCTGGCTCTCGTTAGCCGTAATACTGTCGAGCTCCGCCTGATTCAAATAAAGTTTCTGGATGGCCATCTGCTCCGGAATAACACAATAAGGATCGCCATCCAAACGCTGTCCCTCATTTTGCATATAAAGCCGTTGCGTCTCAATATCGGAGCGCAAGATAGCGTCATCACCCACGACCCAAACGATCTCATCAATCACATTGTCTTGCGCGAAAGCGAAACAAGAACAACACGCCAATAACATTAAACTAAAAAATCTCCTCATCATGAAAACAAAAATTATCCAACCAACAAACACCGGCCAACTCAAGGAAATATCTTCACTTCACCAGATTGAACCGCGTCATCATATAACTCATCCTCAAAAGTACGCAGGAACTCCATCTTCCGCTGATTGACCAGTAACTCCTGAATCCGGGCACTGGCATACTCATACGGCTCGATTCCCTCGGGCAACAGGTAATCACCAATATTCAACAAATAGCAAAAACTGCTGTCCGACTCCTCAATAAACCGATGGGATCTCAAATAAGCGGCCGGATTCGGGACATTGGATGGCATATTATCCAACACGTCCTCAAAATTAACCCACTTATCATAGAAGAACTCGTAGATCGCCGCATTTTGGACACTGTATTTCTCGATCCTCTCCAAGTCATCCTCATCAGTTGAACGATACCATTTCTTCAAGTCCGAAAGACCGGGCGCGTCAACCGGGACTTTCAAAAACAATCCCTTGATCAAACATTTATTCAAAGCGAACTTATCCTGATTCGCATCATAATAAGCTCTTTTCTCCGACTCCGAGACCTCCAAAGAAACTTTCTCGTTCACCAATCGCTCTTGATAACGATTACGGACCAATGCCTTACGGTACTCTTCCACCAAATGATCGATAGCCTCCTTATCATCAATATTCCTCAAGGCCACCTCATAAACCAATTGATCCTTAACCCACCGTTTCACCAAGTGTTCCGCCATCAACAAGCTATCACTTGACGCAAGCCCATAAGGAATCGAAGAGGCAACCTCCTGTCGCTTCAGTTCCCGTTGTCCAACTTGAGCCAAGATTTTATTATCGGGATGATTACCTGAACCGGCACAACCCGATAAAACAATCGCAAATATAAGGAACATAAAGGATAACCGCATAAGTCCTTCCCTATTTTTTCAGTTTTTTCAAAACCTTCCAATTAATCTCTACTGGATATTTTTTATTCAACTCCTCAAGCCAGAGCTTTTCGGCCTCAGGTTGCTCCTCGACAGGCTTGTTCCATAACTTCTGGTTGCTGATATTGAAAAGAAGCATACCATCCCGATACTCACCAATCAGGAATGCGTATTCCGGATGTCGCTGGTCAAAATTCGTTTTCTCCAACGTCGTCATGACATCACGCACGAACAGGTCAAAGACTTCATCCATAAAATCCCCTGAATAGGCCTTCGTTGAGAAAGGTGCCACTTTCAAATAATAGGCGAACTCCTTTTGAGGATGAGTCTCCCCATTGATACGTACCAAAGGTTTGTCCATATCCTTCGCTTTGGAGTAAAACGCTTCGCTGGTCGGCAGAGACTCATCACATAAAGCCCGCAATTCCCGATAAGCCTCTGGGTAGAACTCATAATCGTAGACAGACTTCAACTGCTCATCATGCGCCTTATATAACTCGAAATTACGCTCACCTTGCCCCATGACACGGATCATGGCCGTTTTTTCCTGCTCGAATGAGGGACGATCACGCCGCTCCAACAATTTCAAGATATGTATTCCATAAGGAGTCTCCACCAAGCCCGATAACTCTCCCGGCTCATGCAAGGCAAAAGCGGCATTCTCGAAAGCCCAAGTCATCTCACCTGGTCCAAAAAGTGGCAAAAGACCACCAGCTTTGGCCGATTGGGGATCATCAGAGTTTTCCTTCGCCAAAGTAGAGAAATCAGCTCCCGCACGGAGGGCTTGATATAAAGAGTCCGCCTTGGCCCGTACCTCCTCACGGGATGGTCCAACGGAGTCCTTCGAGAAAGCGATCAAGATATGAGCGACCCGGACACGTCCAGGATTAGGACGACGGCCATTAACCTTAATCAGATGAAAACCCAATGAGGAGCGGACAGGAATGGAAACAGAACCGTCCGACAAGGAATAAGCGGCATTCTCAAAAACTTTCAAAGCTCGCATCGGCACAAAACTCCGCACCCGATCAAAAAGAACCCGCTTATTCACCGATGTATCCGCCATGGCAAGACCTACCGCGTCAAAATCCTCACCAGAACGAATCTTATTATAAACAGATAGCGCATCCTTATAAACGGCTAATGTATCGTTCGACACATATTGAACCGGCAAACGGAACAGGATCTGGCTAATATCCAGAACCTCATTTCCCCGGTCATAGATCGATCGGGCATAAGCCTCTTCCGCCGCTTGATCCGACAACAAACTATGTTTTAATTGAGCCTGATATTTCTCCAATTCCTCCCGGAAATCCCGTCCACGATCCAAGCCTTCCTCTTCTGCCTCATGAACCTTCAACTTGAAGTTCTTGTACAGTTCCACATATTCGTTTAAGGCCTTCTTATCGGAAAAATCAACATTACCGTTCTTCTTGGCCATAAAAACAAATTCCGGTAGCGACACAGGCTTACCGGCAACGACCATAGCCACTGAATCCGGCAACTTCGCAGCGTTTGCCATGAATGCCAAACCCAATCCCACTAACATCAAGATTTTTCTCATCTAACTCTTTCCTCTCATTAATGCTAACGCGAAAATAACATATATCCTATGGAAAAAATCCATAAAAAAACGCATATCGGTTAAATTAGAGTTTTTTATAAATAGAATATTCCATTGCAGTGTATTGAGAATTTCACTGCAGTGCGTTAAAATTTTCACTGCAGTGAAATTCTTATCGCCTAAGATGGCATCAAAAAAAAACGCATGGCTAATATCCGAATTAGCCATGCGCTCGCCCACGAATTTACCCGGGCAAAGTCAGTTCGCCATTTCAGAAAGGAACTTGATCCGGATTAAGCGAATCTCCTCCTCCGTATAGTCACTACCCAACTCCTCGATCGCACTTTCGAGATCGTCAGTTTCCGACTCCTTGAAATAAGCATAAATATCTTCAACATGATCCTCATCCATAACATCGTTCACGAAATAATCGATGTTAATTCGTGTACCGGAATAGACGATCGCCTCAATCTCATCCAGAAGCTCCCCAAATTCCAAACCATTCGTCAGAGCGATCTCGTCCAAAGCCACTTTCCGGTCTATCCGCTGGATAATGGAAACCTTCAACTTTGATTTGTTCGCCACCGTACGTACCCGAAGATCCTCTGGCCGCTCAATCTCATTTTCCTCAACATGACGTTTGATCAATTCGACAAACTCCTTACCATAACGCTTAGCCTTACCCGCTCCAACTCCCGGAATATTTTGCAATTCCTCGATAGTAATCGGATAAGTCGTAGCCATCGCCTCCAAAGAGGGATCCTGGAAAATCACGAAAGGCGGCACATCCAACCGTTTCGACAACTTCTTCCGGAGATCCTTCATCATAGAATAAAGTACAGGATCAACCGCACACGAAGCACCGCCCTTGATCTGAACCTCTTCTTCCTCCTCATCAAACTCATTATCCTCCGTTATCTTGAAAGATACCGGTTTGTTCATGAAGTCCTTACCTTTTTTAGAGATCTTCAGTAAACCATAATTCTCTATGTCTTTTTCCAGATAACCCGCGATCAGTCCCTGCCGGATCACCGCATTCCAGGTCTTCTCATCCTCATCCTGACCGGAACCAAAAACTTCCAACTCATTATGTTTAAAACTCTGGATCTCAGCAGTCTCATTACCGATCAAAATATTGACGACATAATCAGACTTAAATTTCTCTTTCAAAGCGCTGACCACTTCCAGGACAGCCACTAGTAACTCTTTAGCTTCCACTTGTTTTCTTGGGTTCAAACAATTATCACAGTTTCCACAATTCTCTACCGTATATTCCTCGCCGAAATAATGCAAAAGTACTTTCCGGCGACAAACGGAAGTTTCCGCATAAGCGGCGGTCTCCAAAAGCAACTGCTTTCCAATTTCTTGCTCGGCGACCGGCTTACCCTGCATGAACTTCTCTAACTTTTGCAGGTCTTTATAGGCATAAAAAGCGATGCATTGCCCCTCGCCACCATCCCTTCCGGCACGACCAGTCTCCTGGTAATAGCCTTCCAGGCTCTTGGGAATATCGTAATGGATCACATAACGGACATCTGGCTTATCAATTCCCATACCGAAAGCGATTGTCGCCACGATCACGTCGACCTCCTCCATCAGGAAAGCATCCTGATTGGCGGAACGCATCTGGGAATCCATTCCCGCATGATAAGGTAAAGCCCGTATTCCGTTCGCCTTCAAAATATCGGCGAACTCCTCGACCTTCTTTCGGCTCAAGCAATAAATAATACCTGATTTACCTTCGTTGGCCTTAATGTACTTGATAATCTCCTTATCAATATCCGCCCCTTTTTGCCGTACCTCATAGTACAGATTCGGACGATTGAATGAGGACTTGAACACCACCGCATCAATCATACCCAGATTCTTCTGGATATCATGCTGAACCTTCGGTGTGGCAGTAGCTGTCAACGCAATCAGCGGCCTTTTCCCTATCTCATTGATGATCGGCCTGATCCGTCGATATTCCGGGCGGAAATCATGTCCCCACTCTGAAATACAATGGGCCTCGTCAATCGCGTAAAATGAGATTTTCACCTGCCTCAAGAACTCAACATTCTCCTCTTTCGTCAACGATTCCGGAGCGACATACAACAACTTCGTTTTCCCGGATAAGATGTCCGACTTCACCTGATCGACCGCCGACTTGTTCAACGAGGAGTTAATGAAATGGGCTACCCCATCTTCCTCACTGAAATTACGCATCGCGTCAACCTGGTTCTTCATCAAGGCGATCAACGGAGATATCACGATCGCTGTTCCTTCCATCAACAACGATGGCAATTGATAACAAAGTGACTTTCCACCACCGGTCGGCATCAAGACAAAAGTATCTTTACCGGCCAGCACATTTTCAATAATCGCTTTTTGATTGCCTTTAAAGGCATCAAAGCCAAAATGTCGCTTTAGTTCTTCTGTTAAATGATCCTTTTTTGCCATATTCTCCGTATTATAATTCGTTCGAGCCGCCTAAGCCCCTAAGAGACCTGAAGACGGTTCACGTCTGATTTCTCAAACTCATCCTTAGCGTATGCCAAAGTAACATGAAGCGCCTTCTCATCTTTCGAAGGCAAGCTATACATCGCATTCATCATGATCGCCTCGACAATCGAGCGTAAGCCACGAGCACCCAGCTTAAACTCAAGTGCCTTATCGACAATGAACTCATAAACCTCCTCATCAAAGGACAACTTGATACCATCCATCTCAAACAGTTTTATATACTGTTTTATAATCGAGTTTTTCGGTTCTGTCAAGATATTCCTTAAAGCGGAACGGTCCAGAGGATTCAAATAGGTCAGGATCGGCAAACGACCGATAATCTCAGGAATCAAACCAAACGACTTCAAGTCGGTCGGCGTAATATATTTCAAGAAATTATTCCGGTCAACCTTTGCTGTCTCCAAATTCGCAGAATAACCAACAACCCTTGTGTTCAAACGTTGCGCGATCTTCTTCTCGATTCCATCAAAAGCTCCACCGCAAATGAACAGAATATTTTTAGTATCCACCGGAATCATTTTTTGCTCCGGATGTTTACGTCCACCCTGAGGCGGCACATTTACGACCGAGCCCTCAAGAAGTTTCAGCAAACCTTGCTGTACACCCTCACCGCTGACATCGCGGGTAATTGAAGGATTATCTCCCTTACGGGCGATCTTATCGATCTCATCTATAAACACGATACCACGCTGAGCGGCATCCACATCATAATCCGCCGCCTGCAAAAGCCGTGTCAAGATACTTTCTATATCCTCACCAACATATCCTGCCTCAGTCAGGACGGTCGCGTCAACAATAGCGAAAGGCACATGAAGCAATTTAGCGATCGTTCTCGCAAGCAAAGTCTTACCAGTACCCGTCGCGCCAACCATGATGATATTTGACTTCTCGATCTCCACATCATCTTTAGTCAGGTCTTGCAACAAACGCTTATAGTGGTTGTAAACCGAAACCGCCAAATAACGCTTCGCATCATCTTGCCCAATCACATACTGGTCAAGGAATGCCTTAATCTCCTCCGGCTTGGGTAACTCATCCTTGTTTAATCCCAAATCCTTCTTACGCTTAGCGACATTCTCCTTTACGATCTCGTACGCCTGCTCCGCACATTGGTCACAAATACATGCCGAGATCCCGTTGATCAACAAATTAACGTCCCGGCTACTGCGACCACAAAATGAGCAACAATCCCCGTTGTTTGTTTTGGCCATACCGATCTTATTTACGTTTTAGGATATCATCAATCATTCCATACTCTTTCGCCTCTTGAGCGGTCATCCAGAAGTCACGGTCACTATCACGCTCAACCTCCTCGAATGATTTTCCAGAGTGATTGGAAATGATGGTATACAATTCTTTCTTAACTTTCAGGATCTCACGAGCTGTAATCTCGATATCAGAAGCTTGACCTTGCACACCTCCTAACGGTTGATGAATCATGACACGAGAATGCTGCAAAGCAAAACGTTTCCCTTTCGTTCCGGCCACCAACAAAACCGACGCCATGGATGCTGCCATACCCGTACAGATAGTCGACACATCACTAGATATGAATTGCATCGTGTCATAAATACCATATCCGGCATAAACAGAACCACCAGGAGAATTGATATATATTGAGATATCCTTTCCCGGATCGCTGGAATCCAAGTACAACAACTGGGCCTGAATAACATTTGCCGTATAATCATCTATTTGGGTTCCCAAAAAGATAATACGGTCCATCATCAAACGAGAGAACACGTCCATCTGAGCCACATTCAACTGTCTCTCCTCGATAATCGTCGGAGAAATATAGCTACTGGTTATATTCATGTAACTATCCAAGGCCGTACCACTCATCCCCAGATGCTTTGTCGCATAGTTCCTAAAATCTTTCATATTTTCCGTTTAATATTCATAGTTCCCGATAAGACATAAAAAGGGGGTTTCTCCCTAAGACTTTACGGATAAACAAAGTTATAAATAAATTTCTGAATGAAACAATTTATTTCTTCGTCCGAAAAAGCTTTTTCAGGTAAAAACCCCCTTTTCCGATCTATTTTATATTGCTCTCGATAATCGCTTACTCGAACAATTTACCAAATTCCTCAGCTGAAACTTCCTTAACCTCCAGCTCAACTTGCTCTTTCAGCCAAGCAGCCAACTTCTCCTCTACCGCACGATCCATGACATTCTGGAGAGTTTGCTTGTTCTTCAACATATCCTTAGCATAGTTATTCAAAACATCCTCCGGAACAGACAACATGCCATATTGAGCGAACTGAGCCTTAGCGACACGCTTAGCGAACTCCTCTACATCGTGCTCCTCGATCTTCAGGTCGTTCTTCTTAACCAAGTTATCCTTTACCAACTGGTACTTCAAATCCTGGATCAATTTCGGGAAGTCCTCATCAAGCTTCTCTGGAGTAGTCTTGTTGTTTGTTGACAGCAACCAACGTTTCAACAAATCCTCAGCGAATTTCAACTCACCAGCTCTCTCAACCAAAAGGTCACGGATATCAGTCAAGAACTTAAAGTCGCTCTGAGGAGTAAACTGCTCTGACAAAGCCTCCTTGATACGATTACGGAAATCCTCCTCGCTTGTTACTTCGCCCTCACCAAAGACCTTATCGAACAACTCTTGGTTCATCTCCGCATCTTTATGACGAGTGATCTCCTTGATCTCGAAGCTAAAGTCACCTGTAGTCTCAGCAACTTTCTCCTTCTCGATCTTCAGGAACGCAGCGATCTCAGCCTCAGCACCCTCATAAGCCTTGTTCGGGTTGAACACGACAACAGAGTTAACCTTAGCGCCAATAAATTTAGCCTTCTCCTCTTCGTTCTTGATATACATTGGCATCAATACGGCATTCTCAACCACGATACCACCCTCTTTTGGAGAGCCATTCTCCAACTCAGCGACAGTACCTTTTACCAAGTCCTTCTCCTCGACCTCTTCAGCCTTGTCATAAGAACCGAAGTTCGAGCGATAGCTATTAACCTGGCTATCGATCATCTCGTCGTCAATCTTCACCTGATAGTAAGGAACTTTATCTGCCTTGCTTACCTCCAATGTAAACTCCGGCGCCAAAGCGACATCAAAGCAGAACTCAAAATCCTCGTCTTTCTCGAAGTTCAACGGCTTCTGCTCAGTCTCATTTGGCATCGGCTCACCCAAAATATGCAAGTTATTCTCTTGGATGTACTTATATAAGTTTTCTGAGACAAGCTTATTGATCTCCTCAACCAGCACATGTGTCCCATACATTTTCTTAATCATGCCCATCGGCACCATACCTTTACGGAAACCCGGCATATTGGCCTTTTGGCGCAAGCTTTTCAAGCTCTTCTCCACGAGATCCGCATAATCGGCTTTCACGATTTCCAATTTCAAGATACCGCTAGTGGTATCGTTGTTCTTTAGCGAAACGTTCATTCTGAATGATTTATTTAGTTAATTTAGTTCTATCGAAATTTAGGATGCAAAAGTAGAGTTATTCTTTCAATCAAACAAATTTTACTTTGTTTTTATTAGACATTATATAGATTAAATTGTTATATGACTCATTTTGTGCGTGATTCTGAAG
>ERZ779874.882-NODE-882-length-32380-cov-52.259026_pt1 | contig 32380 bp, 34 predicted proteins | sample MGYA00511031_ERZ779874 | MGnify/ENA primary metagenome ERZ779874 (study PRJEB29588, sample SAMEA2156850) | human gut metagenome | biome: human gut; feature: human-associated habitat; material: faeces | place: Denmark | collected 2008/2010 ...
AAGAAATATCTATCATCGCATCTTGAGGCACATCGGCAATAGAGAAATTACCGTCTATATCGGTAATGCTTCCGTTCGAACTTCCCCTTACCAATACACTGGCACCGATAACGGGAATGCCGGTCTCGTCTACGATCACTCCTCTTACATTGAGTCCCTTTCCCGCTGGTTGCACCTGTTCCTGCGGCTGCTTCGAAATGACAATCATTTTTTCCTGTATAGACCATGTCAATCCTTTGTCAAGGATTTGCGCCATCACGTCTTCTAAGGAAGCATTTTGAAACGATGCATTCACCTTCCGGTTCACATCCACCTCGTCTGTCTTGTAAACAACAGACAACCCTGTCTGGCTTTCCACTTCTTTCAATACGGTCTTCAACGGAGCATTGCTAAATGTCTTGCTCACCGTCTGGGCGTATCCAAACGTCAACGCACCCCACCCGAATGAAAGGCATAGGAACAGCCTGAGAAAAACTTTTCGGTTGTTCATAATTTTTTAATTTAATGGTTAATTGATTTAATATGATAAACATGATTATCCCATGTTACTGAAAACGGAATGATTTTCTGCAGTGCCTCAAAAATCTGCTCCAAGGTTTCATCGTTCCGCAACGAAATGCTGAAAGTCTGATGTTTCAGCCTTTCATCTTCTATTTCAATCTTCACATTGAAGTGACGTGATAATTTCGTCATCAAGTCCTGGAAAGTAATGTTGTCGTTTACCAGCTGGTTGTCCATCCACGCATTCGACTGGAAAGCATTGACCGACGTGTGTTGCAACTCACCGGTATTCTTTATCAGTTTCATCTCCTCACCCGGATTCATGTCAATCGACTCGTCTTTATAATTGACCGTAACTCTCCCTTCGATTAAGGTAGTGGAAATAAAAGGGTCTCCTTCATAAGCAGACACATTGAACTTCGTGCCTTTCACCACCACGTCATACCCCTGGGTACGCACGGTAAAAGGCATACCATTTCTTTTCGACACTTCGAAATAACCTTCCCCGTTCAATGTGACAATACGCTCTTCCTCATTAAAATCCGTGGAATACTTCAATGTCGAACCGCTATTGAGCCAGACCAAAGAACCATCGGCGAGAAGCACTTTCGACTTTCCGCCCAACGGAGCCTCGCTGACGAAATAAAAACAGGAATTCGCCTGATGAAAATAATACCATGAAGCTGTGATGGACAAGCATACCAAAATAACGGCGGAAGCGACCCAAGCACCTATCCGCCTGAACGTAAAACGCCGCTTGGGAATCATTGGAGCAATGGCTTCCTTGGCAAGCAAACGTGCCTGAAGTTTCTGCCATTCCCGCTCTACGGAAACGTCTGCCTGTCCCGAATGCAGCCACTCCCGTTCCCATTTCCGGAACAAAGCCAGATGATTCGGGCTTTCATGAATGAAGCCGAACAAATCTTCTTCCGCTTCACGGGGTATCTTCCCATTAAAATAGCGGAATGCCAAATCGCGTATGTAAGAAAGTCTATCCATAGAATCTGTTTTCTATAGATAGAACAATCGAAACGAGACTTACCCAACCCCTTTGGCTTTTTTCCAACGAAATTTATTTCAAAAGCAAGAAAGACATAATAATAAGGTAATGTGTATGCGAAGCGTTGTCTTTCAGATAATCGGAAATCAATCTTAAAGACTTAGAAATGTGTTTCTCTACCGCCGTAACCGATATGCCAAGCATTTCCGCTATCTCACGGTTCTTCAATCCTTTAAAGCGACTAAGAAGGAATATTTCGCGCGAACGGGGAGAAAGTTGTGCCAACGCTTCGTTTATTTGCCGCTTCAAGTCTTCGTATAATACTGGCTCGTCGGCACTCAGCATCAAATCGGCAGAATAAAGTTTTTCTTCTCCGTCCAAATCGTTTAAATAATCAATAGAAATATGACGAACCAATGCACCATGTTTCAAGTAATTCAAACAAGCATTTCGTACCATTAAGAAAAGCAAAGAACTGAGCGATACAGCAGACAATAAACTTCTACGTTCCCAAAAGGTCATAAAGCACTCCTGCAAAATATCACGAGCCACTTCTTCATCTTGTACAAAACGAACGGCATACCCTAACAGCCTGGGATAAAAACGTTTGAACAAATACTCGAAAGCGGCATGATTATCCTGCTTCAAATCCTCTAATAGGACCTCATCTGTAGAGAAGCGATAAGCACCCCATTGATTTAACTGTATCATCATATCCTTAATAGTTCATAAAAATACATCGCCACAAATTTAAGGATTTGTTTCATTCCTTTGCAATAGACCTCTAAATTTTTCATCTGCAACGCTTCCTTTTCCCTCTTTTATTAAAATTCCATGAAAAAACAATTTCATTTATCCACACAGAATTACAGGGTATGAATGTCTGTCATTTACTAATCCGTCCGCATGAAAAACATCTGAGACCTCCTGAATGGAACAGAATTAGGATGATCTTAATTCCCACATCGCCCATACGGTTATGATTTATTCCAATGTTTATAATTCTGTCTTCAATCATATATTTTCCCTGCACAAATGGTTCTAGCGCTTATGTCGAACTCAAAGTAATATAACTGCATCAGCCATCGGAGATATCTGCTCCGGCTTACGAAGATATATGAAACGGCAAAGTAAGACTACTGCATTTCAAACAGCAGTTATTGGGCAAATCTCGGCATCCATTCTTATCTTTGAAAAAGAATGTTTGCGCATTCGCCCGAATCTGATTACCTTTGCCCGAAAATCAAGCAAACACGACAAGCATGAAACAATATTTAGACCTACTCAGACGCATCCGCACCGAAGGCATACAGAAACATGACCGTACGGGAACAGGAACCGTCAGTATCTTCGGACACCAGATGCGCTTCGACCTCGCGGACGGATTTCCGCTGGTAACTACCAAGAAACTGCATCTCAAGTCTATCATCCACGAACTGCTTTGGATGTTGAGCGGAGATACCAACGTGCATTACCTGCAAGAAAACGGCGTGCGCATCTGGAACGAATGGGCGGATGCGGACGGAAACTTAGGACACATCTACGGATACCAATGGCGCTCGTGGCCCGATTATGAAGGAGGGTTCATTGACCAAATAGCGGAAGCCGTAGAGACCATCAAGCACAATCCCGATTCGCGGAGGATTATTGTCAACGCATGGAACGTGGCAGACTTGAAAAACATGAACCTGCCGCCTTGCCACATGTTCTTCCAGTTCTATGTGGCAAACGGACGGCTGAGCCTGCAAATGTACCAGCGTAGTGCCGATTGCTTCCTGGGCGTACCGTTCAACATCGCTTCGTATGCCCTCCTGCTCCAAATGGTGGCGCAAGTGACGGGACTGGAAGCCGGCGAGTTCATCCATACGCTGGGCGACGCGCATATTTACCTGAACCACCTGGAACAAGTAGACCTGCAACTGACCCGTGAGCCTCGCCCACTTCCTCAAATGCACCTGAACCCGGACATCAAAAATATGTTCGACTTTAAATACGAGGACTTCGAACTGACTGGTTATGACCCGTGGCCACATATCGCGGGAAAAGTATCCGTATAAACCTCTAACCTCCGAAAACATGATTACTATCATCGCCGCTATCAACCGGAATCGTGGACTCGGTTTCGAGAACAAATTACTTTATTGGTTGCCCAATGACCTGAAACGCTTTAAGGCACTGACCACGGGGCATACCATCATTATGGGACGAAAGACTTTCGAATCGTTTCCGAAAGGAGCATTGCCCAACCGGAGAAACATCGTATTAAGTAAAGGGGAACACCACTTTCCGGGTGCCGAATGCTTTCACTCGCTGGAAGAAGCCCTGGCGCATTGCGACAAAGAAGAAGGTATCTATATCATAGGTGGAGCCGGCCTGTATGCCGAAGCCCTGGCTATTGCCGACCGGCTTTGCCTGACCGAAATTGAAGATGCAACAAAAGAAGCGGATGTATTCTTTCCCGAAATTGACAGAGAAATATGGAAAGAAACCATACGGGAAAGCCATCCGGCCGACGAAAAACATGCATACGCTTATAGTTTTGTCGATTACGAACGTTGATGCTTTACTTATCGCAAAAGACACAAAGGCATCTAAAGTCCCTGTGTCTTCTGCGGTAGGTAAATTGATGATAAAAATGGTTTATAGTCAACCGAGTATATGCCGTAGGATGCTTTCCCCTTCTCCGTAAGGATAAGGCACGGCGCATACAATCCCGAGCAGCGTGCATACGATGACAAGCAGCACGATGATGTTCCACCGTACCAATGCCGCAGGAATGGTGCCCACAATGCGGCGTACCTTTTCCGAACGAAGCTCAATCCGTTTGTCTAAATCCTGGTTCATTCTCTACTTGCTATTTTCAATTTCCTAACTCCAACTGGTTCTTCACCAGGTTATAATAAGCCCCTTGCTTTTCTATCAGCGAGGCATGGTTTCCTGTCTCTACCACTTTACCATTGTCCAGCACTACAATCTGGTCGGCGTTCTTTACGGTAGAAAGCCGGTGGGCGACAACAATGACTGTACGTCCTTGATAAAACTCATTCAGGTTTTCCACGATAGCCCTTTCGTTTTTCGCGTCCAGTGCATTGGTGGCTTCGTCCAGAAAGATGAACGAGGGATTCTTGTACACCGCCCTTGCTATCAGGATGCGCTGCTTCTGCCCTTGGCTCAGCCCTACGCCGTCGCGCCCTATCAGGGTGTTATACTTCAATGGAAGGCTCATCACGTAATCATGGATGTTGGCGATGCGGGCGGCTTGTTCCAACCTGTCAAGGTCCACTTCCCCATCGTCCACCGCGATGTTCCGTGCGATGGATTCCGAAAAGATGACCCCGTCCTGCATCACCACGCCGCATTGCCTGCGCCACCATTTCAGATTATAGCTGTTGATATCCTGCCCGCCGATGGTTATCCGCCCTTCCGCAACGGGATAATACCCTAACATCAGTTTCACCAACGTAGTCTTCCCGCTGCCCGAAGCCCCCACGATGGCCGTCACCTTTCCGGCAGGGATGCGGAAGGAAATGCCTTCCAATGTGTTCCGCAGGGCATGAGGGTCGTACTTGAAACCGATGCCTTCTATCCCGATAGAGCGGTCTTCCGAAGGGAATCCTTCCCTTGAGTCCTTTCCGCTTTCCTCGTTCTTCGCCCTGTGCACCTCGTTGATGCGCTCCAAGGATATCTTCACGTCCTGCAGCGAATAGATGAAACCTATCAGCTGCTCTACGGGCGAGTTCAGTTGCCCGATGATGTATTGCACCGCCAGCATCATGCCCAGCGTCATCTGCCCGTGGATGACGGCGGTGGCAGCCAATACGGTAATCACGATGTTCTTCACCTCGTTGATGAAGATGCTTCCCGCCTCCTGTGTCTGTTGCAGCTTCAGGGCTTTCATCTGCACCCCGAAGAGGTCTGCCTGCACGTCTTCCCATTCCCAACGCCTGCGTTGCTCGCAATCTTGTAGCTTGATTTCCTGCATGGAGGTGATGAACTGGTACGTCTTGTTTTGGTTGATTGCCTGCTTCTCGAAGAGTTCGTAATCCAATACCTTGCGCCGTTGCAGGAAGGTAGCTATCCATATTCCGTAGAGGGCACTTCCGGCAAGGAACACCGTGAATATCGACAGGTTGTAATACGCCAGGATGACACCGAATATCAGGAAGCTCAACGTGGTGAACATCACGCCCAGCGTCTGGTTAGTCAGGAACGACTGCACCCGGCTGTGGTCGCCCATGCGTTGCAGCAGGTCGCCCATCAGTTTCGTGTCGAAGAACGACATGGGCAGTTTCAGCAGCTTGATGAAGAAGTCGCTCACCAACGAGATGTTGATGCGCATAGAGATATGCAATAGCAGCCAGCGGCGGATGAAGTCGGTAGACGTACGTCCGATGACAATCATCAGTTCGCCCAGCAGTATCAGCCAAATCAACTTAATATCTTGGTGCTTGATACCCAAGTCCACTATCGCCTGCGTCAGGAAAGGCAGGATAAGCTGCAGCAGGCTCCCTACCAGCAGTCCCAAGGCAATCTGCACGAAGCACCGGCGGTATTGCTTCAGGTAGCCCATCAGGAAGCGGAACGAGTGTATGCCTTCCGCCTCTTCCCCTTCCAGCCTGCCGAACTCCGGGGTAGGTTCCAGGAACATGGCGACTCCTTTTTCCTCCCCTTGCGAGGTGGTGCTTATCCAATGGCTCTTGAATTCTTCCTTGGTATATCTGATTTTCCCTTTGCCCGGGTCGGCGATGTAGAAGGTTTTCCCTCTCCTTATTTTATAGAGCACCACGAAATGGTTCTGGTTCCAGTGGAGGATGCAAGGGAGTGATGAGGCATTCAACTGATTCACAGTAATACGTCCACAAACAGTACGTAACCCTAATTTCTTGGCAGCATCACTGATACCCAATAAAGATACGCCTTCATTGGTCGCAAAACAATATTGATGCAATGTATCAGTGGAATATATCTTTTTATAATACCTACAAATCATTTGGAGGCATGCTACTCCACATTGCATAGCATCATGCTGTTTTATAAAGTGAAACCGAGCCATTACTCTATCTAATAACGTCCTTTATTTCCTTAAAGTTCTGCGAACCGCTTTCTATCGCATTTACATTCACCTGCTTGCCTCCTGAAAATCTCCATATAAGCGAAACGCCTACATACTGCACAGGCGTAGTAAAATCGTAGGTCACCTTATTGCCGTTGGCATAGCGGTCATATTTGCGGCGGTCGCCAAGAGCATTGAACATGAAAGTCAATTGCAGCTTATCCTTACACATCGTTTTATAAACCTGCCCACCTATATTATATACAGTATGGTAAGTACGGTCGTATGTCTTGAAAGTCGGCTCACACATCAGGTTCAACATGCCGCCCCAGCCGTGATTGAAGGCAAAGGTGTTGTATATGGCATAATACTGGCGAAGCCTTGTTTTCCCATAGTAGATGCCGTCTAATGTAACATCTTCCGGATGGATTTCCAGACGACCGGAGGCTTTCATCCTCCACGGCTTGACCGGATTCAGATTCAGTTCCACTCCTATGCCATAGAAATCTGCCGATGGAAGATTTACCGGAATTGTATAAAACACATCAGATGCGTCCGGACTTTGTCTGGTTTCCCAATAAATGTTGTCCTTCGTATGCGAATACACCGCTGTCAGGTTCAGCAAATTGCGGAACAAAGAGGCACCGGCGATAAGCATATCCGCCGTAGGGGCTTTCAAGTCGGGATTGCCAACCGTATAATTGTATGGGTCACTCCAACGGACCGTAGATGAAATCGCCGCATACGGGATGTCGTCAAGGGTACGCTTATAATTCAGCATCAGCATATACTCGCCTTTCTTATCCAACGGCATCATCAGTTGTACGGTCGGATTAATCCCCCATTGTGTGTCCGATGACTCTATTCCATCATCCAAGGTTTTATATTTAATTTCATTCAATTGCCAGTTCACGCCTACACTGTAATTGATTTTCCAGATTTGCCCCATAGCGGACACATACGCCAACGGAGTCAGTCCTTTTGTCGTTGTTGCGGTTTGGCTTGTCTGGAAACAGTCTGTTTGATTAGAAACACCGATAGCAGGATGATAATCAGAGACAATATAGTGCACGGATGCACCGTATTTCCATACCAGCTTCTGGCTGCGAGGGTCGGTCACGTCAACCGAAAGTTTATACATATCCAGTGAAGATTCATCCTCCGACACATCCGATGTGTTGTCGCCATACGAATAGCCTGTATGGTTATCCGACTGGCGGTTAAAATAGTCACCTGTTATATCCAGTGTTGTTCCTCTCCGGCTAAGTTTGGCAGTATATTTTAAGGTCGCTTCCTGATCAAGGTAATTGTCTTTACTTTCGATAGCCGGGCGGATGGCGTTTTCCTGGCTGCCAATGGTAAGTGAAGATGCCTTAAGCCGGTTTGTCGCCACATAGTAGCTGGCGCCAAGAGAGTGGTTCCCGTTTATCTGTTGGGTAAGGCTTAAACGGTTGTTGATGTTGTGTCCCCGGTATTTTGTCTCTTCATCAATTTGCGTACGCAAATCGGTCGACTGGTTCCATACGGTTTGGTCAGCTGTTTCTTCCTGCTGATTGAAATTCAAGGAAAGGTTATCGTAAACGTTCAGATTCTTATAACGGTAACGGATGACACCGCCTATGTTCTCATTACTGAACCCGTAATCGGGATAGAATGTGGCTCCTCCGTTCAGAGAGCCGTAATACCCGCCTTGGGGTGGCTGGCGGAGGGAAATATCAATCGTTCCTCCTGTCAGAGCCGCATTCTGATTGCTCCCTGCCAGATAGTTGACTTTCACCCGCTCAATCATATCCGCCGGAAGATTTTTCAGTTCATCCATATTGGCAAGCTTTATACCGTCCACATAAATCTCACTTACAGGAAGCCCGTTGATTTTATAACTGTCATCTTCTTTGGTTATCCCCGGAAGAAACGCCAAAGCATCGGCAGACTGCTTGCCTTTCACTATATCCGAAGAACGGAGATTGACGGTATAGCCATTCGCATTGTGGCGGATTCTTGAAGCGATGACATTCACTTCCTCCAGCATCAAGGCATCTTTTTTCATAACGATTGTCCCGACATTACCCGCCTTGCCGGTTTTACGGACTGTAGTATAACCGATATAGGATACCAATAATGCATATTCCCTGTCTGGCTGGACCGGTAAACGGAACACCCCTTCCGTATCCGAGGTGACTCCACAGACATACGACGAATCTTGTACATGCTGAAGGACAATGCTCACATAAGGCAATGGATTCTTATTTTCATCTACCACCTTCCCTGAAATCATATCTTGCGCCATTATCCGGCATATCGAACAAATACACAATAAAATTAGTAATAAATACCGCTTCATGAACAAATTATTTTCAGATGTTTTTATCTGCAAATTTAATCTTTTTCTTAATTTTACGCGTTCTTTTGTTAGAGAAAAACGACTATATACTTCCGTTTTGTAAAAATGGTTATGTTGCTGCTTGATGCTTCAATGCAATCATGTCATAAAAGTATTTACGGATATTGGTTGTAGCATTTTTGGCGGATTCGATTGAAAAGCCGCCACGCAGTTTGCCTGCTTCATCCTTTGACAATTTTGGGATTTTAGTTTCTTTATCCATAATATGATAATTCACAAAATGTACCTACTCTATAAGCTTTTCGGTTTCCGCTCCTTTTGACCAGTCTGGTCTGGGTATAATAAGTCGACTGTATTATATTCGCTTTTACAAATCAATATACCCCCAATAAACCACATTCTCAAACACGAATCGCATAAGATAACGTCCTTTCAGCGTAGAAGGCAACAGGCAAGATGTACTTCCGGCAGGGATAACCTGGTTGTAAACGGTTTCATTCGTTTCAGTATCTACCAATTCTAACGTACAAGCACTGCTGAAAGCATCAAACGTTACAAAGTAATCCTTTAAATATACATCAGGAACTTCAGCAGGTGTTCTCATGATATGATCTTTAGCTGAATGTGGTCCCGTAAAACTAACATAAATATCTATCGGCATCCCACCTGATGTGCTACCAGCGTTTATGCCTTGTGAAGAAAGCAGCAGAATCAATAACAAAAAGAAAGAAAATCTATTCATATTCTTTACGTTTTTAAAATTACACCGCAAACGTAAGAATAAAACAGAAACCTGCCAAAGAAAACAAGTACACTTAGTACACACCAGACGATGGTATAGAAATAAACAATTGAATATGAGCAAATTGAACGAAAGTACATTTAGTACATTTCGCACTATAGCTTATGAAGATTGGAATCAAAAGTCCGGCTTCCGCTCTCGCCGAACAACTTTTGGTTCAGATGCGTGCGGATATTGGTGACACGTTGTTTGCTGAGATTAAGCAAAACCGTGAGTTCGGAAGGGATAAAGTTCAGCTTTACCAACAGGCAGACTTTCCATTCCTGGTCAGTCAGTTGAGCTTCGTTAGCACTCAGCTTGGCATAAAACTCCGGCAAGGATTTTTCCACCACGCCTTGCAAGTCATTCCATTCGGCATCCGAAGGTACTGCCAATTTGCAAGCATGTTGGTGCATCCGTTTGACAATGTCGTGCTGCAAGAGGCTTTGCTCCAATTCCCATTGACCGGCATGGGAATGTTCCTGATAAGCGGCAAGCATCTGCTGGAGCTTCTCGATTTCCTGTTCTTTCTGTTGCTGGAATTGTTGCTTGTTGGAACGGATGCTTTGCAATTCTTCCATAGCCTGATGGTATTGCATCATCAAGTCGGTGTACTTCCGGTTTGCAAGCATACGGGTCGTTTTTTGTTTCCGCTCATACAAATAAATTCCAGTTCCTCCAAACGACAACATCACAAAGCAGACGCAAAGCCCCAGCCATAGCCTTTGGTTTTCCTCCGATTTCTCTACCGCTATCCGCTGGCTTTCGGAATAATCGTACAAGGCTTGCGTGCGGCTAATTTCATTCGCTGAGTTCCGGAGGTTTGCCGTATCGTTGGCATTGGCAAACAATTGGGCATATTTAGCCACCGAATCGACTTCATGCATCCGGGTATAGACCGACATCAAACCCTTATACCCGCTTTCCGCATTCATTATATCAGCCGGGTAATTCAGCAGTTTCCGATAGTAGAAAACAGCTGAATCCAATCGTGCCATCTTCTCGTAATATTCTCCTATGTAATAATAGAAAATTTCATATCCCGAAGAGACATTTCCGTCGCCTTCAAAAAAGCCCGAACCGTTCCGGTATTCGTCCAATGCCTGTTTAGCTTTGGCAAGGCTATCATACCTTAAATAATAATCCGCCATAACGATTTGAGTAGCAGCAGCCCAATCCTTCCTGCCGTATTTCAAATAAGTCTCGTACGCTTGTTGAGTAAAATACACAACCGAATCTTCTTTACCCAAAAGGAAATAAGCATCTCCTATATACTCTTGACATTGTATATACATTAGCGTATCTTTTGCCAACAGGGCATAACGCATGGCTTGCTTCCATTGCTCCAATTCCATCTGCGGATAACGTTGTTTGTGGAATAGCAAAGCCATTTGCGCATAGATGCGGCTCACCTGCGCATAGTCGCAATCGGTTGCAGTTGTATCCGCTTCGCCGATGGCATCACGGAAACATTGAAGGGCAAGCGGACTGTTTCTCCGGTCACGCCAGACGCTTCCCATCAGGTAGCAGGCACGCATCCGCTCGTCCCGATTGCCATGCGAGAGGTAATAGTCGAGCACTTCATCCATATACGTAATGCTATCTAACGGGAAATATGCCTTGTTCATCGCCTCGGCTCGAAGCAGCAAGTAGCGCATGCGGTTGCGGTGCGGATAGGTTGCGGTTTCTTTCTCCGCCTGTTCCAATACAAGCAAAGCCGAATCGGGAGATGCCTGCACCAGCCTTTCGGCTTCCGCCAGCACCTCCTCGCCTTTGGGATTCACGCAAGCGGTGATTCCTATCAGCAACAACGCCTAATAAAGCAACCTTTTCATTCCGCTCTGTCGTATTACGGCTGCAAAGATATGAATTTCAAGAAACAATTAAAAGGATTCTAAAACGAAGATATGCCACATCGGTTGTTTCATACCGTATCCATCTACGGATATATACCTACTTGGCAAAGCAAGCACTTTGGATTTATCCCCTACCAGTACTACCTGCAAAGCGGCATCTCAACGCCTCTTCCGGAAGAAATCTTTCATCAATCCGGCACATTCATCCTTCAGCACCCCCGAAACTACCTCGGTCTTCGGATGCAACGCAGCAGGAGCATAACGCAGATAACCACGCTTTTCGTCTTCAGTACCGAATACCAGCCTGCCCAATTGCGCCCAGGCAATGGCTCCGGCACACATCACGCACGGTTCTACCGTCACATAAAGCGCACAATCATTCAGGTACTTGGCTCCCAACGCATTTGCCGCAGCCGTAATGGCTTGCATCTCGGCATGCGCCGTCACATCGTTCAACGTCTCGGTCAAGTTATGCGCACGGGCGATGATACGACCCTGACACACGATTACCGCACCTACCGGCACTTCTCCACACCGGGCTGCCTTCTCCGCCTCAGCCAACGCTTGCTTCATATAAAACGTATCGTCTGCCATCTTCCGTTACCTCCGCATATCGTGTTCCTTGAATAAAGTGGGATAATCCTCCTCCATTTTCTGATGAATAAACGTCAATACCGTTTCCCGGAACCAACGCGCCTTGTTGGTTATCTGATAATGTTTCAGATAACGGTCGATAATCTGCTCTTCCTCCTCACTGAGCAGACACACCATCCGCCGCTTCCGTGGAGAAGCCGAGGAAGGCACTTTCTTTCTCTTTTTTCCGTTGTTCGTCATCATGCGCACAAAATTAGCGCATTTTCTTCATCTACAAAACAAATACGGATAAAAAGGAAGAAACCAAAGCTGCATTTTATTTTTGCAGAAACTGGATACATCAAGACAAGAAAAAACTTTTTGTGGAAATCCCAAACAATGCCCCAGGCCATTGTGCCATCCCAATTTACAAGGGCAATCAAGTTTCACCCCAGTTTAGATATACTGAAACTTTAGTTTTAGTGCACTGAAACTATATTTCCAATGCACTAAAACTCCTTATGAAATTATCTGGATGGCCGTATAGGGATGTATCCAGACAAAAAAAAACTTTTTGTAGAAATCCAAAAAGTTTTTTCTAAGATTGTGTATCTTTGCGGTCAAAAAAAGAACAAGATGGCAGAACACAACGAGCTTGGAAAAGAAGGCGAAGACGAAGCGGCACACTACCTCACCGAACGGGGCTATCACATCTTGCACCGCAACTGGCGAAGAGGACGGAACGAACTCGACATCGTGGCGGCAAAGGACAACCAACTGATTATCGTGGAAGTCAAGACCCGAAGAGATGAAACATACGGTCATCCCGAGGATGCCATAACCAACCGCAAGATACGCACCTTGGTATCGCTTGCCGATTCGTATATCAAGAAGTTCAAGCTCGACCTTCCGGTGCGGTTCGACATCATTACGGTCGTGGGAAACGAGCCTCCATTCCGCATCGAACACATCGAAGAAGCGTTCCTGCCTCCCATTTGGTAATACATTGAACACAAAGACATGATGAACTATCCAGAGCCTATTTTCTTACCGGAAACCACTTCCACCAATACCTATCTTGCCGGGTTGTGCGACCGTATGCCACAACCGGAACTGACCAGTGTATATAGCCCGTACCAGACATCCGGACGCGGGCAGCGGGGAAACAGTTGGGAATCGGAACCGGGAATGAACCTGCTGTTCAGCTTCGTGGTATATCCTACATTCCTGGAAGCCGGACACCAGTTCTCCCTTTCACAAATCACCGCGCTCGCCCTTACCAATGTGCTTTCGGGTTACACCGAAGGCATCCGCATCAAATGGCCTAACGACATCTACTGGAAAGACAAGAAGCTATGCGGCACGCTGATAGAAAACGACTTGACCGGTACCTCCATCAGCCGCTCCATATCGGGCACAGGCATCAACCTGAACCAAAAACGATTCGTGAGCGATGCGCCAAACCCGGTATCGCTTACACAAATCACCGGACAGACATACGAACCGACCGTCATCCTGCACCAAGTGATGCAACGTGTAAGCTGGTATTACCGCCTGCTACAAGACGGACATACCGCCGAAATAGCCAGACGGTATAAACAAATGTTATATCGTAAAGAAGGTTTTCACCCGTACCGCGACCAGGCCGGAAAGTTTCTTGCCCGCTTTCGGGATATCGAACCTTCGGGCAGACTGGTATTGGAAGACACAAACGGGCAATGCCGCAAATACCTGTTCAAAGAAGTCGCATTCGAGATCTAAATCCTTATAGCTTTTATATATGTCACCTACCAGCCAACGCATTCTCCATATAGCCATTCCTTCCATCATCTCGAACATCACCGTCCCTCTGTTAGGGCTGGTGGACGTAACCATTGTGGGCCATCTTGGTTCGGCTTCCTACATCGGTGCCATTGCCGTTGGAGGGATGTTGTTCAATATGATTTACTGGATATTCGGATTCTTGCGCATGGGCACCAGCGGACTTACGGCCCAAGCCTACGGCGCACACAACCTGCCCGAAGTGACCCGCATCCTGCTCCGCTCGTTAGGAATCAGCATGTTGCTGGCTCTCGCCCTGCTGGTGCTGCAATATCCCATCCGCATCGTAGCCTTCCAGCTGATAGAAGCCAGTCCCGAAGTGCGCGGACTTGCCTCACTCTATTTCCATATCTGCATTTGGGGCGCACCCGCCACATTGGGACTGTACGGCTTTACGGGCTGGTTCATCGGGATGCAGAACTCCCGTTTCCCGATGTATATCGCCATTACGCAAAACGTGGTGAACATTGCCGCCAGCCTGTTCTTTGTATTCGCCTGCGACATGAAAGTGGCAGGTGTGGCACTGGGCACGCTCATTGCCCAATACGCCGGACTCTTTATGGCATACGGGCTATGGCTTCGTTATTACCAGCCCTTGCGCAAATACATCAAACGGAAACGTGTCTTCACCCGTGAAGCCATGGCACGTTTCTTCCAGGTGAACCGCGACATTTTCCTGCGCACGCTTTGCCTGGTAGCAGTCACCGTATTCTTCACTTCTACCGGAGCAGCGTATGGCGACGTGACCCTGGCCGTCAACACCTTGCTGATGCAACTCTTTACCCTCTTTTCTTACATCATGGATGGATTCGCATACGCCGGCGAAGCCTTGACCGGGAAATACACCGGTGCCCGCAACCATACGGAGTTACGCCTCACCGTACGCCATCTCTTCGGCTGGGGCATTACGCTTGCGCTTGCCTTCACCCTCCTGTACGGCATCGGAGGAAAAGGATTCCTCGGACTCCTGACCAACGAGCAAACGGTCATCGAAGCCTCATCCGCCTATTTCTATTGGGTACTTGCCATCCCACTTGCCGGGTTCTCCGCCTTCCTGCTCGACGGTATCTGCATCGGAGCTACAGCTACGGGCATCATGCTGAAAGGCATGATTGTAGCATCGGCCAGCTTCTTCCTCATCTATTTCGGGCTGAATGCCTCGTTAGGCAATCATGCCTTATGGTTGGGATTCATCACCTATCTTGCCTTGCGGGGCATCATACAAGCGTGGCTGGTCAGGAAGCACACCCGGTAGTCCCGTAGAAAGATTATCAATCTTACGGAAAGGACAGTCATACACAACACAATACACAATATTGTCACATCTTCTTCTTACTGTTGTCATATCCCACTCTAAACCCCTACGATATGGCTGCACACACATAAGAGATTAAAGCCTGATTTTGTAGAATCCGATGATTTGATGTATATTTACAACCCGAAATACGAAGAAAACGTTTTTAAAGTCAAACGATTGTAAATTCACTTTTAAATATCAAACGACATGAAAACCAAAGCATTATTCATCGCTTGTGTTTGTGCTTTCTTTACACTGGCAACACAGGCACAAACTCAAGTTATCGCACATCGCGGATTCTGGAAAGCCGAAGGATCGGCTCAAAACTCTATCACCGGCTTGAACAAAGCAGCCGAAGCCAAGGTTTATGGTTCTGAATTTGATGTGCAACTTACCGCCGACAACACAGTGGTAGTAAATCACGACGACATCATCGGAGGATGGGTCATAGCCGACACAGAATTCGACAAGCTGAAAGACTTGAAACTGAAAAACGGCGAAACGCTCCCTACACTGAACGACTACTTAAGAGCCGGACAGCAACTTCCCCACATCCAACTTATCCTCGAAATCAAGCCTCACAAAACCAAAGAACAAGAAGAACGGATTGCAAAAGCCTGCGTCAATATGGTAAAAGAATACGGACTGGAAAAACAAGTGGAATATATTTCGTTCAGCATGAACGTGTGTGAACAGCTCGTCAAATTAAACCCTGACGCCAAAGTGGCATACCTGGAAGGTGATGTTGCCCCGAAAGACATCAAAGCCAAAGGTCTGACCGGAATAGACTATCCCTACAAAGCGCTTTACAAACATCCCGAATGGGTGAAAGAAGCCCATGAACTTGGATTAACGGTCAATGTATGGACTGTAAACAATGTAAAAGACATGAAGAAACTTATCGGTATGAAAGTGGATTATATCACGACCGACCACCCGTTAAAAGCGAAAGGATTGGTTCAATAAAGAATACATAGAAGAAAATGTTTTAAATTTATCGTATGCTGATTAGGAATGAGTTTTTTAGGCACATCCGCTTCTGTGATGAAAAAGAAACCCAAAACAGTTTTTATAATTGTCACAAAATAGAAATATTTACGTAACAATCCGTACCTATCTTTGCAATGTCAGAAAAGGGGAAAAAATCAATCAATAAGCACTGACAAATAACCAAACGAATTCTCTCTCGAACGTCGCCGCATGAAAGAAATGCCGCGACGTTTTTTCATTTTGAAATCTCCAAAGGTCACTGAGCAAATACTCAGAAGCTGTTTTGAATCTATCGTATGCTGATTGGGGATGAGTTTTTGAGGTATTACAGAAACGGAAAGGAGCCTAAAATCGTCCGAAGCATACACAAAAACGGATACATCAAGACAAGAAAAACTTTTTAGAGAAATTCAAAACAGTTTCTTAATCCCTATCAATTTATTTTTTTACCTTTGCCTACAAACATAACCACTAAAAAGATTCTGAATATGGCAAAGTTCAAACGTATTTTATTAAAGTTAAGCGGCGAAAGCCTGATGGGAGAAAAAAAATATGGTATCGATGAAAAACGGTTGGGTGAATACGCCGGACAAATAAAAGAAATACACGACATGGGCGTACAAATCGGCATTGTCATCGGAGGAGGAAACATCTTCCGCGGGCTGAGCGGCGCAGGAAAAGGGTTCGACCGGGTGAAAGGCGACCAGATGGGAATGCTTGCCACGGTCATCAACAGCCTGGGACTTAGCTCCGCATTGACGGCTCAAGGCGTAAAAGCCCGTGTACTGACGGCTATCCGCATGGAACCTATCGGCGAATTTTATTCGAAATGGAAAGCCATCGAAGCGATGGAAAACGGAGAAGTAGTCATCATGTCGGCCGGTACGGGCAATCCTTTCTTTACTACCGACACCGGCTCATCCTTGCGTGGCATCGAAATAGAAGCCGACGTCATGCTGAAAGGCACCCGGGTGGACGGCATCTATACTGCAGACCCCGAAAAAGACCCGACCGCCAAGAAGTTTGATGACATTACTTACGATGAAGTGTTGGCACGCGGCTTAAAAGTAATGGACTTAACCGCTACCTGTATGTGCAAAGAAAACAACCTGCCCATCATCGTATTCGATATGGACACGGTAGGCAACCTGAAAAAAGTAATAGCCGGTGAAAATATCGGCACGTTAGTCCATAATTAAGCGAGCCTGCCAACCAGTCAGGAATGGATTGCGAAAATCATTTGCAACACATAGTGAAGCGTACCGGTTACGCCCAACGTGGAGGTATCCGAGACGCTTCACTTTCAATACCAAACAAGCTCTTAGCCTTAGGTCATCGGACAAGGCTGAACTCAGACAAAGGAATGCCATATCCCCAGTCCGGCCATTCCACATAAATCCTGCCGTCTTCCTTCACCGCTCACCCGAAAATTAGTGGGGCTAAATTAGAACACAGAGGCGCAGAGACACGAAGAAATAATTTAGAAGCTGTTTTGAATTTCTCCAAAAAGTTTTTCTTGGCTTGATGTATCCGTTTTCGTGTGTGCTTTGGGCGATAAATTCAAAACAGCTTCTAAAAGTTACGGGACTAAACTTTTCTTTGCGAACTCTGTCCATTCAAAATAAAAAAACTCTGTGCCTCCGTGTCTCTGTGTTCGATAAAATTTTATGCGTAGCCCCACTTATGTTCGGGTGAGCCATGTAACGTTCATGCTCATTTTAGGATCACTTTAATTTTTGGGTATAAAAAAGTGGTGTAAATCTCGCAAATGCTTGATTTACACCACTTGTTGCGGAGAGACAGGGATTCGAACCCTGGGAACAGTTACCCGTTCACCGCATTTCGAGTGCGGCCCGATCGACCACTCCGGCATCTCTCCAATAATGACTAAAGCGCTTCTTGAAGAATCAAGAAGCGCTTTACAGGGCGGAGAGACAGGGTAATGAACCTTTACCCTAACTCTCTGTATATTACGCTTTTGCGTTACACCGTATTGGCGTTTTGTAGCAATCTTGTAGCACAGCATTGAATGCTTCCTGAAGTCCATCTGACGACCTCTATCGTCACTTCTTTTGGGTACAAAAGTAGTTATTTTCGAACTAATCTCCAAATGTTTGAAAATAAATTTTTTAGGATTATTTCTGCTACACTTTTAGTGCATGGTGCAAGCCCCTTATATAAGGAGGCTTGCACCATGCACTAAGGGTGAATAAGGGAACCATTGGATGTTGTCTATATCGCTTTAACTTGCATTAAGAATTATACAGGATCCTCGTCATCCAGTGGATTCCGACAGATTGGTTCAAAATGGTTTTGTGCGTCAAAGCAAGAAGCTGCTGTGCCTGGAAACTCTTCTATAAGGGCTTTCCGTACCTCATCATGTCCTTTAAATACAGTAAACCATATAGACCAGCAACCATGCCCCTTGACTAAATCGACAATCGTATAAACATCAACTGATCCAGCTATATATTTTTCCAGATATATGTTTGCCAAGTTCCATTTTTCCAACCTTATCCTCCATCGATAGTCTTTCGCACTTGAATCTTTCGGTCCTTTATTTAGTCCCACAAGCTCAAGCAACGCACGGGCATTGTTCGCTGATTTTCCGCTTAAAGAAGGATTAACTTCTACCACGCCTCCTGCTTTATAGCAAAGGCTCAGAAAAGTGTTGTTGAGGTGTGGCAAGTGGCAACATCCATACACAACGTTTTTTGTGTCTTTGTTGTCTGCTCCGTTGCAAGTTGGACAGGAAAGCAAGAAATTACTCCATGCGGTTTCAAGATGGGCATAGATATAGTTGCCATCAGCATCTTTGTATTTTTTAGGTTGGATATGTTCAACCTGCAAGTCCCGTTCATCGTCATAAGCTTTTTCGCAATAAGAACATATCGTTCCCAAGTTCATGCATAAAGGGTGCTTTGCATCTTTATAATTGGGATAATTATCATTGATGCGTGGCTCATTCTCAGGATTCCATTTCTCAACAGGCCTCATAACACATTCCTTTCTGCTCTAAGAAGTGCCACATAAGCCGGGTCGTCAGAAAACAGGCTTTCTATCTCATCCAACTCTTTCTTGACCTTTAGAGCATCTGGCGTGTCTGCCTTTTCTTCCTTCACAAGCCGGTAGTATTCTTCCGCTTTTTCTACCATTTCATTGTATTTGGCACTTCTGACTGTATCCATATTCATCTCATTTATAACGATTTCCTCAATACTCCGTTTGTTCGGGTCATCAATACCCTTTACCCCGTCCAAAGTAATTACATTCTGGCTTTTCACACTTTGCACGATAAACGGCGAGTGAGTAGTCACAATAAACTGCATCATTGGAAATGCGGTCTGCAAATCCAAGAGGATGTGCTTTTGCCAATGAGGATGTAAATATAAGTCCACCTCGTCTATCATGACAATTCCCGGTGTCTTTTTTACCGCGTCTACACCTAAAAAACCATTGAGTTCAATACACCGATAGGCGATTTCTGCGACGATGTTTATCATCGACTTAAAACCGTCGCTCATCATGTCATACGTGAGCCAGTAGGGTTGTGGATCTTTTGCCATCTGTATTTCGGCAGTAAACTCATTGTTTTTCCGGTCAATCTCAATTACTTTTAATGCAGGTATGGCATCAGATAACGCATTCAGAAAGGCAATGTTAGACCCTGCAAATTCACGCCCTTTATCCAGTTCCTTATCAAATCTATAAATCCAGTCAAATGCGCTTTTGAAGTCCACTTTTTCATCCAACGCACATTTATATGCCTTTTCTTCCCTCGAAGCACGTGCTTTTGTTTTTTCTGCCCCATTATAGTTGTTCTCAAGACGGGAAGCACCGAATGATATCATTAACGGTAATACCGATGTTGTTTTTGTTATGTCAGCATCACGTCGTTTCTGTTCCATATTAGCCACCATATCTTTCAATTCCCCAGCATTTTTACGAGAATTTTTGGGACCAAGTCTAAGCCATTTGATGTCCTTTTCTTGGCAGGAGTATTCCTTTGATGTGAAATTGTAGTTTCCATCAATGAAGCAAGCATTTACTTCAAAAACTGGTTTCGCCTGCTGTTTTTGAAAACTTTTAGTCAATTCACTGTATTTCCTTACGACATCGCTATCTTTCGTGTTTCTGGCACAGCCGGTGACGAGAGTCAACTCTTGCAAAAAAGCGCCCAATGCTATTTGCACGGCATGTAGTAACGTGGTCTTACCTGTTGTATTATTTCCTAAAACAACATTCATTCTTGAATCAAAAATGAAAGATCGTTCTGTAAAACCACGAAAGTTCCTTATTGTTATGTCCTTTATCCTCATATTATGAATTTTGTATGATGATTACTTTTTCTGCCCTTGAAGGAATATTGGAGACTAATAAATCCTTAACGTCTACTTGTAGCACTTCAGCAATTCTCATGAGCATCTCCAAAGATGGTTGGGATTTATTCGTACACCATTTACTAACTGTTGTAGGGTCTTTGCCGAGCATTACGGCCAACCATTTAGCAGTACGTTTTTTTTCCGCAAGCACTACTTTTAATCTGTTTATATCTTTATCTACCATAGGATGTTGTGGATTATTATGCAAAGGTATAAAAATATATGTAACTTTGGCATAAGATATAGTAATTTTGCTGATAAATTAGCGTTTTAGTCCATTATTATGAAAGAGGAAATTAACTACAATAAAAATTATTCATCATCTGTATGAATAAGAATCCATGCAACATCCCATTCATATTCATGCAGCTGGTTCTCACTTGTATTTATTATCTTCCTACATATATATTAAACTTGCACCTGTTGAAAGGTTTGGTGCGTACTCTGCAAATGTTTGCATATTGTGCAATACAACCAATTGCAGGTGCCACTAAATTTGTAAAATATGGACAATATCGGTGCAAAACTGAAAAGGAAACGTGAAGAAAAGAACTATTCGCAAGAGTATGTGGCTGAACAACTGGATGTTTCGCCTTCGACTGTATCCAGGGTTGAGAGCGATGCAGGCAATGTAAAACTATGCATTATAGAAAAGTATTGCAAAGTGTTGGAGATGTCCATTGCTGAATTATTTGCAGGAGATGCAAGCCCCACAGCCTACACTTATTCTGTGACTATTCAGATAGGTGTACAACGCATTGAAGAGCTACAAAAATTGGAAAAAGTTCTAGTTTCCATGCAAAAGAAATAATAAAAACTTATAAATATGGAAGTTATCACAATTGACAGTGCAGCCTTTCTGAAATTGAAAGAGCAATTGGATAGAATAGAAAGCTATATTGAGCGAACTGTGGAGTTGAACAAGGATATTGACGATGCTTTGGAAATGAGCAGCAAAGATGTAATGGAGGTCTTGCGAATATCAGAATCCACCCTGTACAGGTGGCGGAAAAACGGGTTGGTAAAGTATCACTACGCTAATTCGGGTGATGTGAGATATTACTACAAATCTCTTTTCGTCGCCATAAAATGTTACCAAGTCAAGGTTCCAGCTACGCCTAAAGAAGAAGCCTTGAAAAGGCTCATGGAGTTTAAAGACAATGTGATTCTGAACGGCTATGTCACTAAAGATAAAACGAAATGATAAGCAAAGACGAGATACTTGAGAGGACTAACCGAGGGTTGGATGTATTCAAATACTATTTAGGAATGCCCTTCAAGCCCGGAAAAAACTTTAGGAATCCCCTATATGAAGATAAAAACGCTTCGTGTAACATCTATTTTGACAAGCATTCGATGATGTTTAAGATGAAAGACTTTGGCAATGAAGGCTATTCCGGAGATTGTTTTTGGTTTGTGGCTACATTGAAAGGGATGAATCTAAAGACGGACTTTGTAAGTATAATTAATCTGATAGCAAAAGACCTTCATCTGGATGTTGTTACAGATTCAAAACAATCCCTTCATCCGATAAGGCGTAAAAAAGAAGCCACGATACAAATCATTGAGGTGGACGTCCCAATATATGAAATTGTAGAGAAGACCTTCACATGTTCCGAATTGGAATATTGGCAACAATACGGCATTACTAAAGTTGTTTTGGACACTTTTCATGTATCATCGGTCAATGTATTCAAAAGCGTGAACAGGAATAACGAACCTTTCAAAATCAAAAGTTCCGAAATAGACCCTGTTTTTGCATATAAGGGATTAGGGTACGTCAAGATATACCGCCCAATGAACAAGAAATACCGTTTCCTATATGGCGGAGAAATGCCAGATACCTATTGCTTTGGCTTTGAACAATTGCCCAATAAAGGTGACATCGTTTTTATTACAGGTGGTGAGAAAGATGTAATGTCTTTGTATGCGAAGGGATTCCATGCTTTGTGCTTCAATAGTGAAACAGCTACAATACCTATACAAATCATAGAAATGTTAGAGAGAAAGTTCAGGCATATCATATTCCTGTATGATTCTGACGAAACGGGTAAAAGAGAATCTTTGCGACAATGCTCAACATTATCAGGGCATAATGTCATAAGGATCGAACTGCCTTTACCCGGAACTAAAAAGGAGAAAGACATTTCAGATTTTTTTGCATCCGGCAAAACAAAATCAGACCTCCAGGCATTAATAACGGGTGCGCTTGAAAAATATTATTCAAATACACTCATGCTAATAAAATCATGTGAAATGGATTATAACAATCCCCCGCAAAATTCAAAAACTGTAGTCTCAGTCAACAATGTTCCACTTGGTACCTATGATAATCTATTATGCGTTACGGGTGGAGAAGGTACAGGCAAAAGCAATTTTATTTCAGCGATCATTGCAGGAACCCTGATAGAGGTAGACGAATATTCTGAGATTGACACATTGGGACTTGACATCACTCCGAATTTCAAGCACAAAGCAATCCTGCATTATGACACGGAACAATCAGAATACCAGCTATATAAGAATATGACAAAAACCTTGAAAAGAAGTGGTTTGTCCCATATGCCCGACAGTTATCATTCATTCTATCTTGCCTCTCTTTCCAGAAAAGAACGGTTGGATATAATAAGGGATAGTATGGATTTGTATTACCATAGGTTCGGTGGTATCCACCTTGTGGTCATTGATGGCATAGCTGATCTGATACGTTCTGCAAACGACGAAGCTGAGAGCGTCGCCATTGTAGACGAGCTTTATCGTTTAGCAGGCATCTACCGCACCTGTATTATCTGTGTGTTGCATTTTGTACCGAACGGGATCAAATTACGAGGGCATATCGGATCGGAACTCCAACGTAAGGCAGCTGCAATTATTTCCATAGAGAAAGATGATAATCCTGTTTATTCGGTAGTGAAGGCTATAAAAGTACGTGATGGAAGCCCACTGGATGTTCCTTTGTTGCAGTTCTCTTGGGATACGGATAAAGACATGCACATTTTTGCAGGAGAAAAACCCGTTGAAGATAAGGAGCGTCGTAAACGCAACGATTTAATCAATGTTGCCAAAGAAATATTCTACACAAGAAAATCCCTGTCATACAGTGAATTATCAGAATTGTTGTGTGAGATGTTGGATGTCAAAGAGCGTACATCCAAAAATTATATTCAATACATGAAATCTAATGGAATAATCAGCCAAAATACGTACAATAATTATATTGCAGGTAAACTCTGTAATATTTAAGAATTTGAAATTATGGTACAAAGCAAAAGTCATACAAATTCACCAAATTGTTCTTCTTGTTTCTTAAGATTATGTGCCATACAGTCACAGATAGACAGGTTAGAACGGATGCTTTCTTATTCAAAGGAAACCTTAAACTTTAAGGAAGCCTGCCTTTATACAGGACTTTCAAGCAGTCAATTATATAAACTGTTGAATGGAAAAGAAGTTCCTCATTATAAGCCCCATGGAAAGTTGATATTCTTTAACCGAAAAGAGCTCGACAGTTGGTTGTGCAGTAACAAAAGAAGCATTGAATTAGCGATGGAAATCTAAAATTGAACAGAAATGCCTATCATAAAGCGGATGAACATTAAATTGATCCGACAAATTCCAATTGTGGATTTTTTATTGGCAATAGGGATTTATCCGGTCAAGGTAACATCATGTTACGCATGGTACTACGCACCATACCGAGAGGACGAAGATCTGTCCTTCAAAGTAAACAAGAACCGCAATATATGGTATGACTTCGCTACAGCCAAGAGCGGCGACATTATCGACCTTGCGGTATTGGTGTACCGCACCCACAACATTCCTAAAATATTAAAAATGATTGAGCAGGCTGCTCCTGCTGCACCTCTCAGGATACGGACATTCGTTCCGCATCCGCAACAATCAGCTCCTGATAGGACGCAACTGAAAGCAACCGTATTCCAAAACCTGCGGTTGGAATTGTTGGAATCCTTACCATTGCTTTCCTACCTTTCCAAACGAGGCATAGATATGGAAATAGCCAGTCAAGAATGTTGGGAAGCGCATTACACCTGCCATGGAAATAGTTACTATGCCATTGCATTCCCCAACGAGGCGGGAGGCTATGAGATACGCAATCCCTATTATAAGGGGTGCATTGCTCCGAAAGCGGTGTCATTCATTTCCCAAGGACAAACAGACTGCGTATGCCTGTTCGAAGGGTTCATGGACTATTTGTCCTTTCTGACCTTGCGGAAACGGGAACGGTTGTCCGTACCCTGTTATGGCGCAGACCTGTTGGTGTTGAACTTGGCAAACAACTTGCCCAAGGCATTGTCACGGCTGAAAGCCTACAAGCACATCTATTGCTATCTCGACAATGACGATGCCGGACGGCGTGTGGTGGACATGCTACGGGAAATCAAAGGCGATGCCGTGCATGACATGATGGAAACCTACCCGCTCTACAAAGACCTCAATGACATCCTTGTTGGTAAGAAAAAGATGCCGTAATAATACGGATTTGCTTATTACAGAGTCTGCAATTCCTTATTTATGCGAATTTGAATGAAAATATTTCGCAAGAATCATAAAGAATTGCCTTGGAATATTTGGCAGTTCGGGATGGATGCAGTATTTTTGCATGGTAAATATCGTCAAATTCATAATATAGGCGAATATGGCAACAAAAATACAGCAAATATTGGAATCGCATCCAAATAGTTCATTGTTTTTCGGGAATTGGCTCACGAAACAGGGACTTAACTCCAAGGAGCAACATTCGTACATGAAGAGGGGTTGGCTCACTCGTATATCCAAAGGCGTTTATGCTTTGAAAGGCAAATCGCCCACATTGCTGCAAACGGTGGCGGCTTACAATTCGCAACTTGGTAAACAGTGCATCGTGGGCGCTTATACCGCTTTGGAATTAAGGGGGTATTCACATTATCTTTCCCTCGGCAAGCCTAAAGCCTACCTGTTTACCGACAAGGAAAACAAACTGCCCTTATGGATTGTTCAAGGGAATTGGGACATGGCTGTCAAGTATATGACAACCTCTTTCCTTGGAACAGACTTGAAGGCAGTCGAACCAATGGTTGTTGAAAGTAACAGTTTGCTCGTTTCTTCCCCTGAAAGGGCATTCTTGGAATGTCTTCATCTGCCAGATGCAGCTTCCTCCTTGCTGGATATGTATTACATCATGGAGAGTCTGACTACGCTTCGCCCTAAACTGGTGCAATCGTTGCTTGAATCATGCACTTCGCAAAAGGTAAAACGACTGTTTGTTTATATGGCAGAAAAAGCGGCCCACCCTTGGTTCAAGGCTCTAAAACTTGATTCTGTAACATTGGGCACATCACGATATATGATAGTGCCCACTGGAAAATACATCGCTAAATATAATATGACCATACCCAAAGAACTTGCTGAATATGAATAGAAACAACGCCAATACACAGATATACGCTCAGAAAGTGGAACTTCTGTTGCGACTGATGCCAATTGTCATGGAAGAGGGCGTATTTGCCGTGCATGGTGGCACTGCCATCAACCTATTTCTTAAGAACTTACCTCGCTATTCGGTTGATATAGACCTGACATATACTCCATTGGCAGACAGAAACCAAAGTTTGGAAGACATCAACCTGCACTTGAAATCCATCAAAGAGAAAGCTGAAAAGGCTTTCAAAGGGATGCACATCGTGCCTAAGTACGACATCTGCAAACTACTTTGTGAATACCGGGGCAAACAAGTCAAGGTGGAGGTGAACCAGACCAAGAGAGGTCTTGTCGGTGGTGAGGCATTAACCATGCCACTGAGCGACAAGGCACAAGAGGAGTTCGGACTCTATTGTGAGGCTGACATAGTTCCACTGACACAGCTATACGGCGGGAAGATTGCGGCGGCTCTTTCCCGGCAACATCCCCGTGACCTGTTTGATGTGAAATATATGGATTTGCCGATGGCAGATTGCAGGGAAGGACTTATCTTTAACTTGCTTGGCAGCGACCGTCCTATCCATGAATCGTTTTCCCCGCGGCTTATAGACCAACGTGTGGCAATGGTAAACCAATTTGATGGCATGACGGACATTCCTTTCACATACGAGGAATTTGAGGGAACAAGGACTAAACTGATAACCGAAGTCAACCGGTTGATGACTGATGATGACAAGAGATTTTTGGTCAGTTTCGAACTTGGCGAACCGAAATGGAATGGGTATGAGTTTGAATACTTCAAAGATTACCCGTCTGTTAAATGGAAACTTGTTAATCTTGCTAAGTTGGCAAAACAGAAACCCCAAAAATTGAAAGACGAAGCGGCAAAACTTGAAGCACTTCTTGTTGTAGAGTAGTTTATCAGCAAGCTGCTTATAACAGGTTAGACAAATAATAAAAGGTATAAGCAAACTTTGGCTTGCCAATTATCGCAAGGAAGGACAACCGCCCTATCACATCGGGGAACGGCTGTCCTTTCTTGCTTTTTGCCCTTACGCCGGTTTGCGGCCTCTGACTTTCCAGCCGTAGATGTCGGCCACGTAGGGATAGAGCGAACGTGTGAGCTTGCGGAAACCTTTCTCGTCAATTTCAAGGTTGTAAATCTTGTCGGCTATCCTTTCGGCATCCTCCCGGCTTTTCGCCACCCGGTAAAGCACATAATTCGTGCCATCGTGGTGAGCCATGCGTCCACGGATGTTATAGCTGTCGCCGTACCATTCGCAATCCTCGCAGGAACTATGCAGGATGTCTGCGATGTTGCTGCCCAAAATCTGGTATCCCTGCCTGCGGCCACGCCACAGACCCAGGTCGCCAAAGGCGATTATCACGCCGTCCACCTGCACATTGAGGTTCATGCGTTCGTCATCGAGCCACCTGCACACTTCCTCGCCCCATTCTTCATCGCTCACCGTGTAACCGTCATCTTCCAAATACTCACGCTGGCAGTCTTGGTAATACTCCCGTGCCTCGTCGTCCATAAAGCTGTCGTTTGACCAAATAATCTGTTTCATCGTTTTGATAATTTAATGTTAGACTTCTTGCTCCTTCCCTGCCGTCGGGCTTTTACCCGTCCAAAGGGACTTGTTTTTACGTGCAAGAGCCAAGGCGGAAAGGAGGGAACGAATGCAAGGAGGAAGCTGACCGCCCTCCCGGAACTGCGCCTTGCAGCTTCCCGACCGCCTTACCTTCGCACAGGAAAAACAACAGCCGTGGACGGCTAATACGCTTCGTTGCCCATAGAAGATTTACTTCGTTGGTCAGGCAAGTATAACTGAACAAGCGTAGTAAGTATAACTGTCTTTAGCAAGATTGTCAAAGTATGATTGAAAGTATGATTTCTCCGCGCGAAGAAAAATCAAGTTAAAACAGCACAGTATTTCAGTCAGAGGTTTCACAAGACGGCTTTTCCATTATTCTTTTGCAGGCAAAACGAGATTGTAAACCTATAAACCAGACAAAGCAATGAGTCCATTTATGATATTTGCCTTTGTGCTGACAATAGCCTACGCTATCTATTATGCGGTGGTCATTGCCAAGGACTTGCAGGGCAAAAAAGGACGCACCAACTCTACCGAGGAGGTGTTTGACTTGGAAGGCATGGAGGAAGAGGAATCCGTGCAAGTCAGCGAATCAGGTGACAGCTTCCATGTGGGCAGTTCAGGAGATACGTCGGCCGACCCGATAAAAAGTGAGGAAGAAGATGCTGCCGGGCAGCCTACCGAAGAGCAACAGAGTGAAGCCGAAGAAAAGGCGGATCGCATCAAGTCGGCCCTGTATGAAGCCGACATAACAAGCGAGGAAGGCATGACCGCTCCCGAACTCCATGAATTGTTGGAGGGCAAGCGGGAAACCTTGTTCAAAACCCCCATGAAGATTACGAGGAATGAGTTGTAAGATGCGCAGGTTGACGGGGCTGTTGGTTGGCGCGTGTGCAGTCTTGCCCGCTTCGGCCAAATGCGGCGGAGTGGACTACAGCTGGGGCGCGGACGCGCTGGCACTCATGCATGACTACGTGGTAACCATGATGCTGTATGTCCTCTACCTGCTCTATGCCGTTGCCGCCATCGTGGCCATCTACGCCAGCCTGCAAATTTACATCAAGATGAACACGAGGGAGGAAGGCATCACACGGGAAATCATGATGGTGGTCGGTGCCTGCCTGTTCATCATAGGCGCGTCCATCGTGTTCCCGGCGTTCTTCGGCTACCGGGTATGACAGGAAGAAACGAGACAATTCACATAGTGTTTAATTTTTAAGGTAAAAAGAATGTTTAAGGAAAAACTCATCAAGTGCATGAAGGGTCTTCGCCCTTCCGGGAGGCTGAAAATGCTCTCCCTGATGCTGTTGGTCGGGACGACCGCAGCACTCGCCCAAAACGCCGCAGGTGATTACACGGCAGGTACGACTGCTTTGGGTACTGTGACGACCGAAATCGCCAAGTACGTGCCTTACGTGGTGAAGCTGTGTTACGCCATCGCCGGTGTCGTGGCCATCGTGGGAGCCATTAGCGTGTACATCAAGATGAACAACGAGGAACAGGATGTCAAGAAGTCCATCATGATGATAGTGGGCGCCTGTATCTTCCTGGTCGCCGCCGCACAGGCACTCCCGTTGTTCTTCGGTATCACCAGCTAAGCCATGCCCGGAACAAACGGCGACACCCGGCCACTGGAATACCCCATGTTCAAGGGGCTGCAACGTCCTCTTGAATTCATGGGGATCCAGGGCAGGTACATCTACTGGGCGGCAGGAGCCATCGGTGGTGCCATTGTCGGCTTCATCGTGGCTTACTGCCTCTCCGGTTTCCTTGCGGGGCTGATAGTCTTGGTGGTGACACTTGGCAGCGGCGCGGCACTCATCCTGCTCAAACAGCGCAAGGGGCTTCACAGCAAGAAGAACGACAAAGGCGTGTTCGTCTATGCCCGTTCCAAAGGACTGTAAGAATCACTACCAAGACAAAACCAAGATGGATGTAGGATTATATTCAATGAAATAACAACTAAGGAAATGATTAAAGAACCATATAAAACAGTGAACGGATGCAAGCCTTTCTGATGATATGTATCGGGCTGCTGCTCGCTTCCTGTGGCGGGGAGAAACAGCCCAAGTCCACGGTCGCCGCCATCGAATCGGGCGAGAAAACCCGCGTGGAGTGGCAAAAGGCCCGCAAGCCTGTTGCCATCCGCATAGAGGGCATGGAGGGGACAAGACCTGCATGGCCCCAACTGGGCGTATATATGGATGTGAACACTACCACGCCCGAAGAAAGGCAGGCATTAGCAGGAGCGATGTTCACCCGGAAGGGAGACGTGTATGTGTCGGCAAACCGTCATGCACTCACTTCCGACACGACGGCGACCGTCAGCGTTTGCTATCCTTTCCGAAAAGGACTAGGGACAAACGATACTCTCCGCCTGATCGCCCCGTTCGATGAAAACCTTTATGGAGTAGAAACCCGCCGCATCATCGGGACTACCATCCAACCGACATTCAGGCTGCAAAGTTCCATGGCATTGCTACGCATCGTCTGTGAGGGCGATGACCTGCGTGATCGGTTGGATGGCATCACCCTCATCGGGGATGACATCTATACTGAAGGTGGCTATCAGCCTTACACAGGCAGATGGTTCGATAAAAAAGCCAACGGCAGCCTACAAGCAGGAAGTACGGACTGCCTGCTGAACAACGGCAGGAAGCATGACCTTTACCTGATTCCGACCGAAACCGCCTGCTCCGTTACTATCATCATCCGCATCAACGGCAAAGACCATGTGTTGCGTACCATGTTGCCACCCTTAACGGCAGGAAGCATGACGCACCTCTCCATCCGCAAAGGCAACGAGGGCGTGGCCATCAACAGCAGTTGGGTGGAGCCGGAGCGTAGCCTGGCGTATAAATTCCGGATGATGCCGGTTGATTCCGTGCAAACGGGGCATTACCTGCAAAGGGACGGGACGATACAGGCGAAGCGTGACACTCTTTCCATGGCCGTGGTCATGGAAACGGACGGCAAGCACGGCAAAGCGGTTGCCTTATCTGATTGTCCGGGATCGTTCGTATTCTCCGGAAACGGCGTTTCAAGCGGCAGGCGATTCCCGACCATTGACGGGAAACGAAAAGAAGGCATTATCAATCCGACCACCGGCATCGGCGAGGATGACAAGGTCATCTACAAGCCAGGAATGCCCTATTCGAGCGATTGCGCCTTGGGCTATACTGATGGGGCAACCCTCACGCAAGGACTGGTGGAAGCCGATGGACAAACCAAGCGAAATTCTCCTTTGGGAAGGCGAACCATGCTGCAAGAGACGGCACGGCATCCCGGCGGTTATGTGCCCTCACTCGGTGAATTGGCCAAGCTCTATTACCTGCTGGAATGTGCCAAGCCATCCACGCTGAAAGGCTTGATAGCCCCCTTGCAAGGCGATTATCTCACTTGTTCCGAAAGCGACAAGGACACCTTTTATCTGATGGACTTCTCCCACGGCATCGTGACCGGAAGGTTATCTAAGCGGTATACCCAGGCGGAACTACGACTTTTCTACCTATTCTAAAATGAAGAAGACCCCATGACACTATACGTACTATTGACATTCACGGCACTTTTGGCGGGCATGGCCATCTCCGTCCGGGCATTCGGCACGGGCTGCAAGCGCAAACGTATGTTTCGGGAAATCTATTTCTCCATTGAGGACGTAGACGGCATCGGCATTCTCTACACCAAGACCGGGGAATACTCCGCCATCCTGCGCATCGAAAATCCGGTGCAGAAGTTCTCCGCTGACATCGACAGTTACTATGAATATACCCGTTTATTCACCGCCCTTGCCCAGACACTCGGCGAGGGCTATGCCATGCACAAGCAGGACATCTTCACGAGGCAGGGCTTCGAGGAAACAGGCAACGGCAGACACGAGTTCCTGAGCGAATCCTATTTCCGCTATTTCAAAGGCAGACAGTACACCGACAACCGCACCTACCTGACCGTGACGCAGGAGAACCGTAAGGGCAACCTGTTCTCCTATGATGACAAACGGTGGAAGGACTTCCTGGTGAAGATACGCAAGGTGAAAGACCAGTTGCGCGACGCAGGCATCCGTACCCAGTTCCTGGACAAGGCAGAAGCAAGTACTTACGTTGACCACTACTTCACGATGGACTTCTTGGGCAAGCCCGTGGCGATGGACAGTTTCAAGGCAGGCGAGGAATGCGTGGAGATGGGCGGCAGGAAATGCAAGGTGTTTTCCATCGTCGATGTGGACAGCGCAGGATTGCCCTCGCTGGTACGCCCGTTCACCAACATCGAGGTAAACAACACCGAGATGCCCGTGGACTTGGTGTCGATGATAGACAGCATACCCGACGCACGGACGGTGGTTTACAACCAGATGATTTTCATGCCCGGCCAGAAAAAGGAGCTTGCCGCACTGGAAAAGAAGAAGAACCGCCATGCCAGCATCCCCAATCCATCGAACCTGATGGCCGTGGAGGACATCAAGCGGGTGCAGGACGTGGTGGCGAGGGAAAGCAAGCAGCTTGTCTATATGCATTACAACCTCATGGTGTGCTGCGACAAAGGCACCGACCTGCAGAAGCCCACCAACTACTTGGAGAACAGCTTCGGCAGGCTCGGCATCCACATCAGCAAGCGGGCGTACAACCAGCTGGAGCTGTTCGTGGCTTCGTTTCCCGGCAACTGTTACGGCATGAGCCCGGACTACGACCGCTTCCTCACCCTCGGCGACGCGGCCGCCTGCCTGATGTACAAGGAGCGCATCCAGCACAGCGAGGACACCCCGCTGAAGA